>Ga0056128_1000597_pt1 | contig 33790 bp, 17 predicted proteins | sample WorMetLIZISLAND2_FD_71113 | JGI IMG/M metagenome (GOLD analysis project Ga0056128, IMG submission 71113) | Marine gutless worms symbiont microbial communities from Max Planck institute for Marine Microbiology, Germany - Olavius geniculatus... ...
TGTAACGCTGACGTCATAATGTGTCACAGGTACAAACTTGCTAGTCTCAACTGGTGCTGTCAGTTGCTACCCTGCTTCGATGGTGAACTTAATCTGGTTCGCTAATGAAAAATGCTTATCCTGTCAGCAACATGTAAAACTTCAAATACATGTATTTGACACCAACGAACCGGATTTTTCACCATTGAAGCAGGGTAGCAACTGGCAGCACTAATTGGGATTAGCCTGTTTGTACCCGTGACACATTATAATGTCAGCATTACATCACAACTGGCAAAAAATATTTAATCAACTGTCATGTTTTGCTTAAACATTTCGAATTAGTATTTATTCAGCTACAACTGGTAAAAATTTCATGCAAAATGCTCATCATTTGAGTGAATTATGAAAAAAACAAAAACGGGTCCTTTTTATGAAACACCGTGTATATACGTAGTCGATTTTTGTCCTGACAGACTTTGAGTCGCGTCGTCGTCGCTGGTGTGAATTGAGCATAATTTAAAAGCAGACCAAAGTGGAGGTTAGCCTGATTTTTTTGCTGTGGCTAATGAACTTCAGAAGTTCGACGGCAACAGTAGGCTACGGCTAGCAACATTTTATCGGCAGATTTTCCGTGGCAGAGAAAATTTTGGCGGATATCACTCACCATCAATGTGCTGTTGAATAATATCACCTTTTTATGATTTTTGCTGTTTTCGATGTGTCAGTCATTGCATGTCGCCGGTAACAAGTGTATAAACTGATGTATTGTACATTTATATTTGCTGTTTTATTACAATAACCAAGTTTTTATGTTGATGGTCAATTATAAACCATCTGCTTTCCACTGCCATGAAGACACTAAACCTTGAATATTTTGGGGTCACGACCCTGACCTGTGGGGGTCACGTGACGTCATCGGTCATGTGACCATTGGACTTGGCATATGTGGTTTCCTATTGGTGGTCTATTGGAATCATGCGTCTACCTTGTACCGTTACGGAAATATAAAGCCTCTAAATTGCATTTGCCCGCGTTAAAGTCCAAAAGTTCACTGCGCATGCTCCGTGTCACGTGACCTGTAGGCAGGGGGTCCAAAATGACCACATATTTGGAATTCCCAAGTCCTTATTGCCTATTCGCTATACAACTTTTATGAGCCTACGATGACGATTAGGGGCCGTTTATAGGTGAAATTTTATACAGGAGCGTTTTTGGCCAAAATTTGTCCGTTTTTGGACCCAATTTTCGACTTTGGGGGGATTTTTTAGCGGTTAGATATTAACTTCAAATTTTGGTTCCCGAAAAGGTTTGACCCTTGCGTGAGGCTGCGTTGTCTGAGTCATCGCGTGTGAAAATCCGCCGGGTGGTCTGACCTGTAGGTCAGTCAACAAAAAAGGTATATATATACTACAAAAATTTTCGTTATATTTCACCCATTTGCCGAGAAGCCCCCAATGGACGGATTTGCACAGGGGGTCGTCTCACGGACGTAATCACCTGTTTCAAATTTTGTGTCGATGGGTTGAGGGGTTTCAGATCTGCGCAGGGTCAAATTTTGCCATTCTCCATTGACTTAGCCGGTCGCCATTAACACAGGGCTGTGCTACCATGTGCCTGTGATACCACTGGAAAGTAAACTTACTCATAATACTAGCGAATGATCAAACACACAAATAATGCATCAAATTTCAGCTCTAAAGGCATACACGCATACTTAGTAAATAATCCAAACCTAGTTAATGTCTTACCTAAAAGAAACAAACAAAAAATTAAAAACTGAAAGTTCTGCTATTGAAATGCATGCAGCAACCAGTAATATAAAAAGTACAAGTTTTTCTTCAATTACAATAACCTGTTGAGACAATAAATATACATCTTTATGCACAAGCTAATGCATTAAAAACTGAAGCATGCATGCTTAGACCCCAAAGCCATGAATCTTTCCAAAACAACTAACTTGCTAATTAAAATTATGGTGGCTAGCTAAAGCAGAAAAAATGTTCCACTTTTTATGTGCAATCTAGTATAACTAATGTAGAAACAGCCAAACCTATATCTTAACAATTTTGCAGTCAAATTCTGTCAGCAAACCATAATTATTGTATTTATATTGATTATAACCAATACAAATTACAGCCTATGCTGATCATGTAGCAAGTTAACACAACAACTGATAACATAAAATATACCAACAAGATACTGATAGTAACAACATATAATAGGTACAGCTGATAAAATAAGAAACAACCAAGATGCTTCAATTGGATGGCATAGTCATGAAGGCAACTACTTAGTTAATTTCAAGTTATAACACATAACCATTAAGCAGTAGCATACAAACTTCATCTGAAGTTCTGCAGCATGCACAATGCATTGGTACAATGGGTAACTTCACTTTTAGACTGCTGAGCCAAAGCTAAAGCTCAACATTAAAGTCTGTACTCTGTACTTATTACAAAAAATTTGAGCTAATGCTCACGAGATGCGCAAAAGCCTATAGCAGATCTGGTTCAATAGTTTAGCCGAAAATTGAGGTGTTCACGCTAAGTTAATACACAAATACCAAATTCTCTATCTGGATCGCATAACGATAGTTCTGTGACGCCACCTTGTGAATGATATTGATTTGTGTTGCAGCCCGAAATCGCTAAAAAAATAAATAAAACCCCCTATTTTGGCGTTCAAGGTCATTCAAAGTCATTGAATTTGGTGCCAATCGAGAACCAGTGTATGACTTCCTATTAGTGATTAATAGTAACCTAGGCCCTATCTCACACTGTTACTGAGATTCAGCGATTTATTGGCCAAAAATGACAAATTCTGCCCACCCCCTCTCATTTAGCGCCCTCGTTCAAGGTGACCCCCTTCGAATTTATGGAAAAGCTTTATTGTTCCTGAAACTAGCGTCTTCCATGCAGCTGATGGTAAAGATTTGGTGATCCTAGCTTGGACCACTTTTGCCTGATCCACCCGTGTCAGAGATGAACAGACGGACAGAATTGCGATGGCTAAGATGCGCTGAAAACAGTAGCTGCATTCGCGCGTAACAAAAACGATTAAAAATGGAGGCTCAATAAATCAACCAGTCTACCAGTTTCTACCAGTTACACTTGGACTTGCTTATTTAATTGCACTATCAATGTCGTGCATGCAAATGACGTCTATGTATTACATCACTGTGAAGTCATTAAGGCATTCATTTTTGATACACAGACTGCTGTAATTTACTAAACTATCTGTGTGTGTAGGCCTACTGTAAATCGTCAACATCTTACTGCTCAGCTAAAGTCAAAACTTGAAGTGGATTCAGGCTCAGCAAAAGTTTAGCCATAAGGGCTAAAGATATCTCTTCCAAGTAAATTCAACCAACTTTAGCAAGATCAGTTCAGCTAAACTTTGGTCTAAGTAGGTAATAGTACTTACTAGACCAAACTTTTAGACTTAGACCAAAATTTCAGTCTAGACCAAAGTTTCAAAAAACTTCACTTTTTGACTAAAATATGGACTTAGACCATATTTAGGCCCAGTGAAAGTCTAAGTCAAAAAGTGAAGTCATCCAATGCTGTCAACAACAGGCCTGACAAGTAACCCGCATTGAGGTGACACATGACCCACAATTTAACCTCATCACCTGCTCACCTGTGTAAAGTCAACCAACACCTGCTGACGATGAAAGTCTCCCATTTTGGTCCAGATTTGCCTTTATTGCTGCTACCACCAAGTGTCATATTTTAAAGCCAAAATGCACCAAATTTGATTTCAGCTGGAGCTCTGCCCCAATCCCTGCTAGGGGAGCTTACAGTGCTCACCCAGACCCTCTAGCCAGATTTTAGGGGGTTTACTTCTAAGAGAAAGGTAAGCAGAAAGGGGAATGTACAGAAAGGGAAGGAGGGGAAGAGTTATCACACGCATTGGCAGTATGATAACTTGGCAGCCCTGCAACAATCACATGATTAGCTATATACAATAAACACAACTTGAAAAAAATTGGCATCTACACCATTATGATGACAGTGTACAAATAATTATTATCAAACTATTTTGACTTACTGGCTGATCTACCTTTACCACAAATAACTGTGTCATAGCATCCAATGATACATTGTATGCAGACTAAGAACTGATAGACTATATGATTCAGTTAACACAGACAGTAGTCAGTGGTTGCGGGAGAGTATGGCGGTCTGTGATCTGCCCTTGACAACATGATAGATGGGGACAGCGACTCGGATTCTGATGACTGAATCGTCATCGACTTGGAATTCTTCAGCTTGTGAGCAAGTGTCAGGAATATTGACTCGACGTGGTCACACTGCGCATTGTCCTTCGCCGACGTTTCAAACAGTGGCATACCGTAACTGTCAGCGAATCGTTGCGCTGTTGATGTAGCGACAGAAGGCAATGCTCTGCTCTGAATGTCGCATTTATTGCCGACAAGAATACGAGGAATCGACATGTCAAGACCATGCTCTTCACACTCGGCAAGCCACTGTGGAAGGTTCTCAAATGAAGTTGTACGTGTGATGTCATAGACGTAGACGATGGCGTTGACGTTGCGGTAGTAGTGCTGGATCATGCTGCGTCGGAATCTCTCCTGTCCTGCTGTGTCCCATATCTGCAGCTGCAACAACAATAAACTTGCTCAAAGTTCTGTCATCACACGTGCTTTCCACAGCAACAACGACAATTATCTTGAACATTTCTCCTCCTTAATCACAATGCTATCAACTTCAGATTCAGTATCATTATCCACTTATCTCACTAACAATCACTTGAACCTACAGCACTCTGCGATTATCATGTACTCAAATAAATTCAGAATTCTGATTATAATTAGTGCTAAAGCTCTGAAGAAATGAGATTATTATAGCCACATTATATTAATGCAGTGGTTAACACCTAGGTCTCAATCAACAAAGCTAGAACTGATGCTGGGCCTAGTTAGTACTGGGATAAATGACTGGCAGATAAAGGTATCCAGGTCAACTCAGCCTGGCCATCCCCCAGTGGCAAAACATATTGAGTGAAAAGATACAGAGGCATACTGCACATACACTAGTCCCGTATCTGATCTGACAGTGTAAACTGGTGTCTGGCTGAGAACTAAAATGGAAATCAGTGCCACTCAGTGTTTCGTAGCTCAGAAATCACTTTACATTTTACATATGCTACATTATGTACCGATAATGTATATGAAGTAAACAACACTGTATGTCATTTGTTGTTTGTTGCAGTTTCGACGAAAGTATTATTAGCATATAAAGACAGACGACGAATAAATGTGTACTTTAAGTAAGTCCTTAACTTACTTTTATAAATTCTCCGCCAACGTCCACCCATTTCTCCCGAAAGTCAACTCCAATTGTGGCTTCGGTCTTCTCAGGAAACTTTCCACTGCAAAACCGATACGTGAGGCATGTCTTGCCAACGTTTGTATCTCCGATGACGATTATCTTGAATATTTTTCTCTTGTCGCTTGACTGGTCTGTCGCAGCATCGCCAGCAGCTTCAGGTTTAGTGCTCTCATCCAGGGCAGTATCAGGAGACGACGGCCACGGTGAGCCTGGACAGCCTTGTACATCCACAGCACTTGCTGAATCAAGCGACTCCATTCTTTGCAATCTTCGACGATATTTTTCCTGTTGCTTCACTTCCAATAATCATATAATTATCACATTTTACAAAATGTATAATATTTCGTTTTTGTTCTTTTTGTTGCCAAACAAAGTAACCATCGGTAAAGTACAACACGACGCACAAGTGAATTATCGATAGCCCAATTTTCAATTGCATTTTGCTGTTGCTGTAACGAGACACGCGACTTCGTCCCTGACTTCGATTCCCGGACAAAAAGCCACTGGACAAAAGGCCACAGTTATAGATGTTGACTCAGTATAACTAAGTGCTGGCTGAAAGACTCTAGTTTCTGGAACCGTAAAGCATTTCCATAAATTCGAAAGGGGGCACCCTTTCTAAATAAGAAGGGGTAGGAAACCCCCTACCCCTTTTATTTAGCCGCTAAATAAGAGGAAATAAAAAAATTTGCGATTTTCAGCCAATAAGTCGCTGTATCAAGAGCCTACTACGCTGAATTTACTACAGATAGACCAAGATAATATACATACAGAATTTTCAGCATTAAACGTGGATTGCAACGGTCTAAGTCCCGACCAGGTTACATTTTTCGGTTTCAAATGACAATCGTTCACTATGCCGTTTCGGCTATTTTGAGCGTACTCAACATAACAATTAGGCAATCATTCTTTATTGTATCTGTAATTGCTCACTACTCGAGTAAATGGTAAGCCGGCGGTAAGCTATACCAATGAAAACGTAGGCCTACCGATAACTAATAAACGTGACATAACTGACATTTACAAATTTGTACAACTTATTGAACTGTTCTTGTGTAATTTTTTTGTCATCATGTTCGCCGTATTAATTTCATCATCGTCACTTGTGCGTTAGCAGTTATTGTTTTCCAACATCATTAGTATACACAGGGTAACACAGCATTTCAACATCGTTATTTATTTTTAAGCACAAAAAAACGCCAAAGTCCTATGTCGTATAAAAACAACATTAAAAAGTATCAAACGTAGTGAAAATATTAAACAAGTTAGCTCGACAAAAAAACTGAACTACAAGCCTATTATATGACTTTGTTAAATACATTTTGGCAAATAAGTGGCCTTTTGTCCATACACCAACTTCGTCTTTGACTTTGGATCGGGTTGTCATTCCCTGCTCTTGACCTCACAGCGTTCCATTAGGCCTACTTTTTGTCGAACATCGAGCCTTATGGCATAGCGATAATTCTGATATTAATTCCACAAGTAAACGGGATACTGAACAGCAGTGGCGAGGTCAGGGGGCGGTAGGCATGCGATGGCCCTCACAAGTTCAGTTGCCAATGTGCAGCAAAACCAATAAAACTTATACACAGTATGCCTGCATAGAGCTGTTTCATCCCTAAGATGCGTCTGCAGCCAGGGTTTCACCCAGACACCGCAGGAGGCACTTCCAGCACTCAGCAAGAGTCAATCTGATCCCCCTAGCTCTTGGGAAGAAAGATCATTTCCAACTCCAAAAAAAACATACCTCGATGTCAGCCTTTGGACATGATTGTCAGCCCTTGGGCCTCATTCCACACATGACAACTTCGATTCCTGTCTGCACCCATATGGTAAACAGAAAAACCAAATGACTCGTCAAGGAAAAAGTTGTTCTCCAGTAGTCCAAGATATATGCAAATATATATGTAGTAAAACCTACGTTTTCAGGGATTCTCATGACCAAAAATGCGTTTGTAGCCAGGACTCCAAACCCCACTAGGGGAGCACTGTCCCAGACATCCCACCTCGTGGGTAGGGGGCTTCCTGAATTTCCCAAGAAACCCACTCCTGATCTTGGCTTTTTTCAGGCCTTCGATCTCAAAGTGCACTCCTGTGCTCCAATTTCTGGCTACGCCTATGCGTTTGCTACAAAATCACAAACCCAACATGCCAGTAATGTCACAACTTTTTACACACTTATTACTGATGCCAACACGACAAACTGTCCGTAGCAAATCACAACAAATTGGCTAAAAATTAGAGTTGTCAAAGCGTTAATTTTTAAAGCATTAACGCATTGCACTAATTTTTTTAACGCAAGCATTAACACATTAATAACACATCATTAATATTGCTTGGGCACTGAATTTCCACAACTTGAAAAAAACAGATCACAAAAAAACAATGATTGGAAATTGCAATACCTGGATAATGAACTAACAAATCGCATCCTGTCATTTGAATATTATTATTATTATTTACAGTAGTGATGGAACGGCAACAACCATTTAATTACTTGAATTCATTCGATCATCATATAAACGCAGTTTAATGAAATATTGGAACTAATGCTTCACAGAATTTACTACATTTAGTTTTTTACGCATGTGCGTTGATTTTTTTAAACGCGTGGTATTAATTTATTAATGCATCAGAACACTAAGTTAACGCGTTAATTTGACAGTTGCACTATAAAGTTAATTCATAAAATACAAAAGTGTTAACACTACAATACTCTGTCTACTTCAGTAGCTCTGCTAATCTACAGCGATCTGAAAAAATGCCAGGATATGAACAAATTTGACTAAAACACACACTTTAGCATATTATGCTGCATTCAGACAGGTTTAGATCAGTTAACAAAATCTTATAAAAGAAATGAAACCATCATATAACACAAACAAAACATCACTACAAGACTTCAAGCAAGTAAATTGTCGATATTAATTTCCCATTGACAAAATGGTTGATAAATCCAGACAAAAAGGCATAAGTGATGCAGGCACAAATTCTAATGGTGTCGACCTCTGCCTCGATTTGCTTGCCAAAAGTCACCACCGCCTCCTTGCGACCACCCACCTTTAAAATAACACAATATTTTTACTTAATAAATGCATATCACCTATAACATGCATACATCACTGCAGCTGTTAACAAGTAAAGTTTTTTGTAATAGTTAATTTCACAATCATCAGTTTCAACTTCAAGTGTAGTTTCAATTGTAAGTGCTAGCTACCTAGCCTTGTGTTTCCTGTGTGTCTGTTGCAACTACTATTGCATGTCTATTGCTTTGTACCAAATAAATGATGATGATGATGAACTCAAATTTCACAGTCATAAAAAATTTTCTTGTTTAGCAAATTGTTCAGTTATTGAGTTCTCACAGATGCAACGAGACACATTATAGTGTGTTTTTAACCCAATCAGACGGAGAGACTAAAAATACTCTACACTCAGTTATAATATTATGGTAAACACTATTCTGCCTGAAATAGCATGCACACATACACAAACCATCATTATACAATGACATGAATTAGAAAACAATCACATGTATTTTATTTTATTGCACATGTACTAGCCCATTAAGGGCCAGTTTCTGGATCTTTTAGTTAACTGATCAGATAGTAAACCATCTGTTATCTGTAACTTCCTAGTTAAGTTTCTGCACATTTCTGAACAAAACCTTGACTGGCCATTAGCTAACTGAATGGTAAACTATAGTTGCTTAGCAACGATGCACACAGTGCTAATCATTTCCGCCTAGCGCAGGCGAGCGGCATGAATATTAATGAGCGCAAGCACTCGCAGCCAGCCCACTAGCCAACCAAGCAATTGCGGACAGCCATTTTGTCCATTCATGAATGGATTTTGTGGTAAAATTTGTAGCAGCAAAAGTCTCATCGTGTGTTTTGAAGACATTGCTATACGGTAAAATCGTTTTATAGTATCACATTCTTCAATTAACTGCTTGCAAAATGGTACAAAAATTGCGTTGAATATGATAACTACGATCAACGGTTAGCTAACTGGCCGATTTCAGCCAGTTAAATTTTTGGCCATTTTGACCATTGGTTAGTGCAATGGGAAATGCAAGTTATGCAAATCTGTCAGTTAACACTAACTTTACCTGCCAGTTAAAATCCAGAAACCGGCCCTAAGTTGTGAAACAAATTCACTTAATTTGGCTTGCTAATAATCAACATATGTGACACCAGGTCTACCTCTATTTCGTTGTTTTCCTCCACCCCTGTGACCAGAAGGACCACCACCACCACGGCGCTGTTGAAATGACGGCATTTCTGGCGGAGGTGGACCAAGTTCATATGCACGACCTCCGCGGTCAGGAACCTGACACAGACAAGATTTCTTATAAGAACTCTACACTATCACACGGTGAAAACTCAGTTTCTACCTCACCTGGGCTTGACCTGGTATCGGGACGGAAGTATGGACAAAAATGTGAATGGATGGAATTATGATAGCTAGTATGTGCTTAGCACTATATGCTGTCGTGCGTAGAAAAATAACCAAATGTCAACCACAAATAACTTCCAAAACACTAATTATTAATAACCTGGTACTGATAATGCTAATAATAATAATAAACAAATCTGTATAGCGCCAGTATGTCAACTGACTTCAGAGGCGCTGGATGGACAGTTACAATAATGCTATACAGTTAGTGCTACACCTGAATGTTTGATGAAAGAGAAATGCTTTTAAACTACACTTGAACAGAGCTAGAAAGCTAGAACACAAAGTGTCAGTGTTAAAAACGGCAGGAACAGAGCATCGGAACGTGCGGTCGGCAAATGAGTTCTAGTAGTCGGTCTGTGAAGCAGCGGTATGGCTGAAGAATGAAGATGATGCGTAGATTCCCGAGGTCTGATGTGATGGCTGAGGTAGGCTAGAGTTGATGTGTTGTGGATCTTGTACATCAGAACGGCGAGCTTGTAGTCGATGTGCTGATGAACTTGGTAGCCAGTGTAACTGTTCCAGCAGTGGTTGAGATGGTGAATGTCGTGAAACCTGCAGAACGATTTGCGCTGTGGTGTTCTGCACGCGCTGCAGCTTCTGAATGCTGCTGGCTGGGGCACTGGGGCACCGTGCAACACAGCATTGCAGTAGTCCAGTCGAAACAATATGAGGCTACATGCCAGGGTGAGTGCCAGGTCTGTCAACATTAGATGTCAGATGGTGTGAGCGTGGAAGTTGCACGCCCTGGCCACCAACGTCTCATGGCAGTCGAATGACAGACGACGGTCCAGCACCACGCCGATAAACTTCATGTAGTCAGCGACTGGTAGATCAGTGGCAGCGACAGACATGGAACATGGACAATGGAGTTGATGTGGCGTTCACCTGGATTGATGTGCCGATGACTAGAGCCTCCGAATTGTCAGCGTTTAGCTGTAAACCATTCTGCATATACCACTGCCAAACATCAGTGGTACAGGCAGCAAGAACAGCAAGACCCTCAACAGTGTTGTCAGCACACACGTCTCATGCCGTTTTTGCTGTGATATAGCAATAAGGCAGATAATTACTCCGTGTACGTAGTATTAGATAAGTTGCAACATTAAAGCACGGAGGAAAGTAGTTGTAACTTACCGAGCCCATAACAACTCGATTTATGCTGCAGGTGGTTCGCTCGCGTGCTTTCCCGCTGCTACACTTCTCAACATCAAGAAGATCTGTTATACATTGCATCATAACAACGTCTCAGACATAGCAGTAGTTAATACCAACAGAGATAAGCACGATGTTGTTTAGCATAACCAAAGGGTCAGGTTGCATTTTCGATAATTTTTGCCGGTTTACTTGTAACTATGCTAGTTTAATGTATGCCGCAAATAATAAAAATTGCGGAAATAAAAAAAAATAATAAATTCCTTAACGACAACAGAGACGATAATGAAAAAACGAAAATAATGATAAAAACAATTTCAAAAACAAATAAAAAAAAATCATACACAAAAATCAGAACCAAAAATCACACTGATTCATAAAATCATTCTACATTTTACATAAACCCTAATTCATAAAATATTTCATTCATTTTGACTAAGAATATAAGACTGACAAAGGCACAGATATAGGAATGCAGCTAGCTGCTTTAGGTTTACATCAAAGTAGAAATAATTCAAATGGATCAAAGCAGATAAGGCAGCATGCACAGAGGGAACAGACCTTCACGTGCAGCTAGAAGATGTGAAATGTCCGTCTTAACTACTGAACTCATTCGTTGTCGAACTGGATAATAGAAAGATGCCACTTTGTCTTGCTGATGCTACAAAAGACAACAACTACATCGGTGCCAACATTTTCACGTTCACCCGACACATTGTTGTCCACGAAATTGCCAACTAAAAACCAATGTTACACAGATGGACATTCTAATTGCAGTCACTGTATAAAACAAATATAAATTCATTTAATAACTTATCAGTAACATAATGCAAATAGTAGATTGTTTCTCAAGCAAAAAGAGAGAAAAATGCCACATCTTGAACTACACCGTGTCCCAAAAAACATCCTTGACATTTTTGACTGTAACATGAAAAAAAAATAACAGATTTTGATAATTTCTGGTACGAATATTCCTGACACAACCAGCCATCAAATGACCATTTAGTTTCCCACCTCGCCCAATGTATGCTTCTGCACTACCTAGGGAAAGTAAATCAAGCAAAATATGTGTTGAAATAAACAGAAAACCTGAAAAAACATCCCAACATCATCAATCGTAATTTAAAGAAATATTAGCAAATTTTAATAATTTTTGGCAGAAATATTTCTGACACATCTGTCTATTAAATCTCACCCAATATCTGCTTTTGCACTACCTGGGGAAAGCAGACCGAGCATAATACATGTGAAAATGAATGAAATAACGTCAATAAATGTCATCTATCTTAATCTAATAATATTGCAAACAGTTGAAAAATGGACAACTGAATGAATTTTCAGCCAAACTGTCAGAAATGTGAACAAAATATGTTTTTACACTGTATGTTAATTAAGCAATCATATTGCATTCGATAAAAAATGATATTTCGCTGGTTGTGTTTTCCCCAAGTAGTGCAGAAACAAACGTTGGGTGAGATGGGAAACTAAATGGTCATTTGATGGCAAGTTGTATCAAAAATATTCCTACCAAAAATTATCAAAATCTGATAATTGGTTTTTAACTTACAGTCGAAAATGTCAGGGATGTTTATTGGGACACAGTGTACATGTGTTACAACTACATAAGAGTGGGAGGACCAATATGAGTTCCAGCAGGCACAGTGATTATACCGTGCCGCAACAATATTCAATATTAAAAATAACAAACCAATAAATTTTTATAATATCTATGTTATAAGTTGCCAATTGTACAATACCTGTATACGATCAGACCATGTAAATGACTGAATGGTGACATCAAGTCGTTGCAGTATCATCTGCCGACGAGCTTCATACTCTTGGCGCAATGCATGTGAGATATATTCTACCACCTCCCACTGAGACGAGGAAAGTGATGACTTGAGAACTGGCGGACCAACAGACTGCGACGGGATCAGATCACTGATCTACAGCAAACCACACTCAACAGTTCACAGAACTTTTCAATATTAGTTACAGGAGAATACATGTAAAGTACAAAAAAAGAATGAAAGAAAATAGACTGACAATGAGGAGAACAAAATTCCAAGCACTTCCAGGCTTTCTGTTACAGCAATTTCTTACCCTGTTAATTTTAAAACTGACAGTTGGACCAAAACCAGAAACCTGTGCTGATATATGTATCGCAACAGCACAGGGTTGAAAAGCTCAAGTCTTTAAAAAACCAAACCCAACGGGTTTTATTAGTTTTTGCAAGTTTTATTAAGTTTTTTAAAAAGCCCTACTTAAACCTGAACTGAAAATTCTGTTGGTAGATTTGACTGTGTTCTACTTCCTCCCCAGAGCACAGAATATCCAAAAAGTTGTATATTTATAGGTTTAGTTATTTTGCAAACTTAACTGTAATAAAATATTTCACCATTAGTAATACAAGAAACTAAAATCAGACTAACTTTGGTTGGATTATAGCGAGCTTTCTTCAGCATCCCCAGTGTGAATGGAAAACAAAGAAAAAAGTGAAGATCACCAAAGTTTTCTGTGTGAAGTAAGACAGAAGACCACCTCCACTGCGACTATGAGGCTCAGGAGGATGTTCTAGGCATTTCACAAACTTGGTGCTCTGCAGAAATTGAAGATTGTTAACCACCAACCAGTTTCACATCAGCACCAATTATGTGGTCAAAGAGGAATAGGCTTACTAAAATTTCTAAAAAAGCCAAAGTTAATAGCACAGTTGACGCTACAGTCTTGTTTGAGTATTTCACAAGTTCCCCAATTAGCAGCAGTAGCAGGACACTCAACAATGCAGTGGGGCTTCATACCAGAGCTGGGTTGGACAAGGCCCACAAAGAGTCCGAGCTCCTTCAGACCGTGCTGTTCTTTTGCAGAGAAAGAGGGTGCTTGACAAAAGAGTTTAATACTGTAGATAGTTCTTGTCATCCAGTGTGCATGATGAAATGCTCCCAGTGCCTGAAAAATCTTCCATTCCATGTGTGCCATCCAGGAAAGTCAAGCACAATTTGCCAAAATTCCCCCGCAGTCCTCCTTTGTATAGGGCATTACTTTCACCACTATGGCCGAAAGACTGTCAGTGTGTGGATCAAACGTATTGGCTGTAGAAACTTTATACGTCTCTCCTCAAGCTGCAGCTATCTTTGCTGAAATCTGGTGAACAAGGCAACTGCAGGCTATCATCGAAACAAATTCTCAGCACCTACAAAGTCTGCAGCTATAGCTAGAAGCAGTCCACATCAGCTGTTGACACGAGTTAATGCATGCAGTGACACATTCTCACAGACTGTAATATTTGTACTCTCACAGTGAACTACACAGATTGTCACCAAAAACTTGATAAAGTGTATCAGAATACACTTAAAATTAGATGACAAAAAAAGTTTGCATTGTACAAATGACAGCATCACCAGCACAGTATAGTGATGATAATAGTACATTTAAATCAAACTTTATGCACAGTGTTGCACACTGTTTAACTGTGTTCATTTTTTACACGCTGCGACTAGCAGCACAAAATACGGAAAACTTTAATTGGATTGGGCAAGCCAAATGGATTAGGCATATTTAATTCTGCTAATAATTTAGCTCCAGCCTATTTGCAGGCTCTACAGGGTGCAGCAAAAAAAGTAGCCCCCCTAAAGTTTTTTGCCATTTTCTCAGCAATCGCTTGGAATTTTAACTTCAAATTTTACAGGTTTATTTAAGAAAACGTTCTGTATCTAACTGCCAAGTGAAATATGATTCTGTTGAAAAACGATCAAATTGTAGACTTCTAAACATGACCGCCTACCGATTTTTCAGCATTAAAATCTGTAAAACTTCAGGATAAAATGCTAAACGGTTGCTGAGAAAACAATAAAAAACTTTAGGGGGCTACTTTTTTGCCGCACCCTGTAGAACACAACAGAAAGTTGGCCAGTGAATTTCTGACACTTTCATTTTTTAGGAACACCTGGAACACCCTACTGCCCAGGTGTCTTAACCCCATAACAGCATTACCTTGTCCGCTAGCCTGTCGACCAGGAGTTTGGCAGTAAGGTCAGTTGGAGGCTTGGGAATGTCAATGGAGATCATCATCTGCTTCAACAAGTTGGCATCATTCACCTCCACCTATAACATTCAGTCACCCACAGCACAGGCAATAGTCACACCATTTTACACCGGCTTCAGACATTCACCTACTGACACTTAATAGACCTTTATCAACCTCTGCTAGAATTACCAGCACTTAGCTTAACGTTGTTAGTGGACCAAAGTTCACCGATTTTTTCGTTCAACAAGGAAGAAATCATAGGTGTTAACGCCATTTACCACTTGTCAATATCTTCAGTCGTTCTGGAGATATTTGTGCTCAAATCCATGCATGCACAAATGCACGGATGGACGGACAGACACACATTTGCACGAACACTCTGAAAACATAATGAATCCGGCGGCATTACGTTGTCAAAGGCATAAAAATCCCACAAAGCACAAACAGGGTTTTCTTAGACATTTCTGAGGGTCCTGACCCAAGCTACAACAAGCTTCAGAAATATACTGGTTAAATCACCGAAGTAATAAATATGGATGTAAACAATAAATTGAATACCGCATCAGATGTGGAGACATTGCCAAAGCCATTATCTAAAGATGCATTACGTGCAGCTAAAATGCGTGCAGCTTGCATCTCGGACAAAAGGTAGTTGAGCAAAATGAGTTTGTTTTCCCGGCTAGATAAACGCTGCTCCATTGGACCGTCAGTGAGACTTCTGTAGGGACAACCTAAATCAGAAATACATTAAAAAACATCTAAACCACAAAATACATCTGAACCATAAACAAAAACATTACAGCTCACAAAGAACACTATGTGTTGATTTGGGGTACCTCGTGTAACTAATGTTCAAGATAGAAAGCAGTGTTAAAACCGGTAGATAAATACAAAACAATATAACACAATGTCACTTCAGCTGGCCAACAGCAACAACATTAGCAATGGCATTTTGTGTACAAAAATATTCAAACATGAGTAATATTAAGCATGAGAATGAGAATGTTTTGCTAGAACAGTCAAGGTTCATGTACATTGCCTTTGATTTTGAAATACTGTTCTGTTTGCAATTTCGGTTGACAACAGTACGTAGTAAATTGAGCTTGCATTCACACTTGAGTAGTGTACACACACACACCTATACTCACACATGTAATCAAACAGTTTAAGCAGCTGCTAGACATTTTTGTTCGTGCTGAGATCATGCCACATTGTGACTAACTGATAAATTGCACCTCTAAAGCTCTCTTACTTACTTACTTACTGACTTACTAATACTTATTAATATGTAACTCACTGCATTCTCGCAGGAATCCGCTCAGTTCCATTAAAAATGAATCTGAATCATCCGGACCTAAAATGCCATACACAGTAATCATCAGAGCAGATATCTGCTGCAGGAAGATAAATAAATTAACAAAAAATGCAAAGTTTCCACAACTATGACCAAATAATTCCAAAAACAATTACTTCATGTGACCGAAGATTCAAAAACAGAGAATTCTAAAACTGTACCAAGAAGTAGAAATCTTCTAAGACATATGAACTAGATTTGGATTAGGGTTGTTAAACGAAGTTCGGATTTGCGAACTTCGAATTTCACGTTTGAATTCGTATTCGTTTTTCAGCCCTTCGGTATTCGAATCCAAGCATCCCTAATTAGATGCAGACGGTTTTGCCTTGAAAGTGGAGCGCTGTTACTTCAGTGGTGCACTGTGTGACAATTTCTTTGTTCTCTGCCGGCCGTCAATTCAAGCGACGCCCACAGTGTGGCGTTCAATTACTCTCCGTCTTGCACTGCACCCTTGGCAAGCTATCAAAGTGACAAATTTTGGTGGCCCAGACACAGAGCAGACATCAAATGCAAATTGCTTAAGCTTCTCCACAAATATATAAACGATGTTCAAATTTAATCTGAATTTTCGAGGTCAAAATTCGAATTTGGAAAAAAAACGAATTTAACATACCTAATTTGGATATGACAAGACATGTCAAAACAAGTATAGTATTGAATTGAATTGATTGCACCCTACTTGTAAAACCCTACTTCTAAAACGTTTCATTTTAATGCACTTATACTGGGACTCTCTTATAACTACCTATTACTCAGAATTCAATACTAACATTTGCTTGCTCTAGTTAACCAGCAGCACATAACAGTTTATGCTGACAAAGCTTGGAGCAGACAAGCTTGGCCAGACAGATCAAACAGCGCAAAAAGTGACTGAGTCAAACACATAATATTTCACACATTAAAGAAAACTAGAAACGCTTGCAAACTAGCTAACATAATATTTCACACATTAAAGAAAACTAGAAACGCTTGCAAACTAGCTACAGCTTCAAGTACATCGACTATGTCTCCACTGCTTTTTCAACAGATATTTAGCAAGAGATTTCAAACATATCTGATGAAAAATGTGACTGCACTAGTGTCACATGTACTCACTGTCAATTGAATGAACACGTTCATCTAGCTTAGCGACGGCAGCCAGTTCTGTTGCTATCCATTCAACAAGCTGAGAAAAGTCTCTGGTGATGGCTGTGGAATCAACAGCTGCAGAGAACTGTCTTTCATCCAACAGAGGACCATCATATCTATGTAACAACAAGAAGACAGTCCATCAGATGCTAACGATACTACATAGGCTGTGTTATACTAAACATTGCAAACATACACATCATAGGAACCAGTGGCCAGTGGCAGGAACCGACGCCTTTGTCCAGGCCTAAGTGTCAAATAAAGATAAATACACATATAAAAAAATCCGTGCTACGTAACATCATTAGCTTTGATCAAATTCACTCAACAGTATCTGTATTAACATTACATGACGATAATGTGTGTACGATGAGAGATGTCTGCTTCGTGAGGTGTACAGCAGCCTAGTACTATATACCGTAGGCCTACTGATCACAGCATCATCCTGTTGACCCACAACTGCAGTCTGCAGATGCAGTTGTGAATTGTGAGTCTCCTTGTTGATGCCAAGTACCGGGTAGTATCATTTCTGTTGTCCACCACCTGTCAATCAAAATGATTAGCAGTTGACAAATACGCTCTCAGTTGAATAGCCGCTCGCATTTACTTCCCGATAATGTCGTCGGCAGTCCTGGTTATTACGTAAGCAGCTCCCTGGCAGGCGGCGTGCTTACTGTGCCTTTCATCTCACCGTGCTCGCAGGTTCGCATGCTGGCGGCCGCAGGGCCATACTGCCGTAATCCATTGAGTCGTTTTCGTGCGTTGGGTAAACTGCGAGGAATCTATTTATAGCCGACCAATCGCGTGCCACCTCGCACGCTCCCTCGCACTATACACACATGTCCACATAGATAAATAATAGCAAATTTGATGCTATGCTCCATCTTCATTAAGTTACTGACAAACATATTGCCTTTTAAATGCATGCAGGTGTTTTGATGTTCAGTAAATGATGTAATTTTTAGATGTAATTTTTAAATGTAATATAATTTTATCCTTAATACTGTATATAATAACTGCTAATTTCTCAGTAATAATTGCGCCAATGGCTTCTTAGACTGATGATATGAACCCACAAGACGTATGGACATGCCTGTTTCTATATACACAGACAAAGGTAATGTTCATGCAGTTTTACTTTCTGTACGACCATGTCGAACGGAAAATAGCGTCAAGTTCGCTTACTTGTCCGTCCGCGGGGACGGAAAATAACATCCATGAGACGGCTGTGTAAACACCGCTTCAGATAGAACATTTTATCCTTACCCCAAGTCTTCTAAAGAATCAAAGATATCATTCAGCATCGTATGTAAATAGCAAATGCACTACAAGCTACAAAAAGTTATAATATCATAATCTCACACCACTTGAACAACTCAACTTAAATCCCACACTATCGCTCACATAAACAAACTTACAAAGAATGTTTAACATAATAATATCGATATTGAACACCGTGAGTCAAAAAACATGGCATCGAACTCTTCGTCAAATTATTCGAATTTCGAATGGAATGTCGATCGATATCTTCGACGACTAGCTCGGCTCAAACAATTTGCGTCTCAACTTTTATGGTTTTGGCCTTGGTCAGTAGGTCTATTTATACGCGTTTACACAAAACTCGACGAGCCAGCTATTAGTGAAGCTGGCTCGACCAGCTCTTGTTGAGCACTCATCAAGCTTAAGCTAGCATACATCAAACACTCTTCAAGCTGCTTCAAGTGTATATAAGATTGCAGGGGCATAGCTCGTCGAACATATTTATCAAGCATTCATAAAACACACATTAATCAAGCTCGCTTGATATATAAGTGCTCGTCAAATGCTCGATGTTAGCTCGACGAGCGCTTTTTGATAAATTAACTATACAAGATGGCTTGTTGAGTTCAGTTTCATCGTGTAAACGGGCTGTTAGTGAGAAATGCTTTTTCACAAATGCATGACAAAATGTGCATGAAGAATTGCATTCGTGTCGCAAAAAATGAAGCTTTGGAGCAATAATGCATTTATCGCGGATGATATGGCGTTTTGTCAATCGTTATTTAAATGTCTCGAGTCTGTTTAAATACCGCGCATTCTTACGCATACCCCATCTATCACGTCATGAAACAAAAGCACATCATCATCCTGTACAGTTAATTAGGCTCTAAACCTCGTCGTTACATTTGTAGGCCTACGTGTAGCAGCAATGAACAGTGGCGGATGCAGAATTTTGAAATGGGGGAACGAAGGATCCTGGTGGAGTATGGCCCTCCCCAATTTTGTTCAAGTTTTATGGGGAAATAATGCATTTTGCGCTAAATTTTTACGTGGTTATATGACTGTATACAGTCAATCCGCCACTGGCAATGGATACTGTATATAGGCACCAGCACACTAACTGAGGACAGTTGCTGATCTAAGATGTCGTATGAGACGTGCAACTGACACGTAGACTAGCTATAGACCTATTATACGCGTTGCTGCAGCGGACACCTGTTGAGTGTTGACTAGCAGCAGCAGCAGCAGCAGCGCAGCATCAACAGGCGTCAGTCGCCTCGAGGTCGCCGGCGTCGGTAGGTTGAACACAACGCATGGCTGGAAAATTGCTTTGAAAAACCTAGGTTTCACGGGTTTTCAAAGAAAACCTACCTGAAAAGTCTAAATTTGAAGTTTTTAAAGTTTTTTTTTATTTCGTGAAATTTATTATAGAGATCGAATTTAGTCTCGTATTTCAATCGTGATTTTTGAGTTCTGGCGTCAGGTTCTCATCCACTCAACAAAAAACAGAGTGAAATGGAGAATGGTGTATAGTATGTTTTTTATCCTAGCCTATGGTTTTGATATCTGTGTCCTGTCTTTTGTGTACACTAAAACCTAGGTATTTTCCAGCCAGGCCTGTTTAAGCGTAGGCTACAGCTGCAGTTCTAGCCAGTTAAGTTCTGAAGACGACTCATCTATACAGAGATAGCCAACATGTCGTCAACCGTCGTCAAGAAAACCATGCGGAGGTACGGACAGCTAGCATAGTTTTCTCTGAAATTATGATAATACTCATCGTGCAGTTTTAGGATAATCAGCATACGTTTCAGTTTTGTTTTCGTGGCATGAAATAACACACACAAGAAGCCCAGCTGTCGCTATAGGGTGGGCCGACTATACTCGAAGACCATCATTCGACTTCCGGTCGCGGAAAGAAAGCGATTTCACATCAAAGTGACTCCAGTTCCATGCATGCTATGGTGACGCTGTTATATCGAAAGCTACAATCAACGATGTAGGATAGGATACGATGAGAGCAACTTTGCATTCCAAACTGCGGTCAATTACCGCTGCAGATAAAGACATGGTTACTATTAAACTAATTAAAAACTAATTTGTATAGCGCCAGTATGTCGATTAACTTCACATTCACAGCCTATAGGAACTCGTCATCACCTATCCAACCGTACCATTGACGACCTCCTACGACGTACCGTTTGGCCACAATACATGCGTTACTGACTGACGACAACAGACAGACGACTCGAGCACTCGACCTAACGGTGGGCCAATGACACCGCATTATGAAACTCGTCCGATTGTTTGTCTATTCTGTGGATGCTTGTAAATCGCGACGACTTGAGATCTTATTTTCAAAATCTTGATCTGCCGCATATTGAACATCTTACAAAGTTGCTAGTTGGAAGACCCAATGCTAAGGTCGGGCGGAGAAGACAACACAGTCAGTTCATGTGAGCAGTGTCTGCTATCCTTATACCTGGCGGGCGCAGCTTGCGCCCAGTGAAAAATGGGAGGAAACTTTGTTAAGGGTGTAGATCAAAACTTCCTTCCTTTATTTTCAATGGGTAATCTACACCCGTAAAAAGAAACAAGGGGGAGAAGGGCTTGATACCACAAGTGGTGAGAACTTGCGCCTGATTTCGACTCCACATTTGGGGGGATAGTCTGGATAAAAGCCACTGCATGTGAGGCATGAATTTGATACACGCGTTTTTAATGGTGCTTCGATAACATAGAGATTTCAAAACGAACAAAGCCAAAATCGCCACGACGTTAAAAATTTCTATATAATTTGATGTGAAAGACAGATTCAGTGCTGTAATGACCGGGGGAAGGCCGAAAAGGCAATCACCTCTCCTATCCTCCAAATTTGGGCCGTGGAAAAATTTTCAGTAAATTTTGTTGTCGAAAAATTTTCGTTTATGTGGGGCAGAAAATCTCTCATTTTGGGAAAATTCAGAGGCAACAATGAAATTTCGAGACTAAGTACCAATAATCTCCTCTATGTCTTCTATCGAAAATGTGCAACTAACTACCTGCTCCGCCTGCTTTTTTGAACTCACGACTCTGCTGAAGTGAAGTGGTTAAAGCGTGTTTGTGATGTGGTCGAGGCAGGTCGATGATGTCCTCGGGCGGAGAAGAATCTTCATCGTCATCAAGCAGCTTTCATCAAGTCTACCGAGGCCTGTCCCCGACTTCTTCCAGTCGCTTGGAGGTTCGACGATTCATTTAGGGCCTACAGTCAAAATTTTCCATAATCCTAACATTTATTACAATCATTTTTCGTTTCACTTATTTCAATGTCAAGCTCGAAGCTTATGAGTAAAAACAAAGAAACTGAGAAGTACGACGTAGTACAAAAAACAAACAGGTTAGTAAAGAATAGGGCGCCAAGTTTTCAACATATTGAACAGAAGTGGCTGGAGATAAAAGTCTGATACAACAGTGGCATGAACAATGCTTTCTACGATCGCCATTTGGAATGAAAAAAAAAATTAAAAATACTTTGCATGTGTGAGTAGATACATTTACAACCAATAGTCTTAGTCAAACAATCTTTGCTAATTTGCGGTTATTTGTTAACTTAGATCTGTAGATGAGTTCGACTCACTCGCTCATTGCTATAGATTGGTTCAGTTTCATTTTAAGGTTGTCCGGTATCGTCTGATGAACTTTACTTTTAGGTTCAGCTACATAAACTTTTAATAGTCGAGACATTTTTGTCACACTTCGTATATTCGAACTTTCATTTTCGGTCGCATATTAATTTAATGGCAAATTCACACCTACGACGCTACTCAACTCAAATGTCGTAGATGTGAATTGGCCTTAAGACATTCTCACAATACTAGCGTACAGAGCACCCTAAAGTTATTTGAAAATGTCGGTACTAACATTCTATTTTGTGCATTAGTCTGATGTTGTTTTGCAAAAAAATGTCGAATGTTTGTTTGGCTGTAGAATCGCATCAAAGAACTGGAAGAAGCACTCGAACAGGAGCGGACAGCACATTTCCGAGTTAGTAGTATATCGACTTTATCGTGTAGTTGTGCTGTTGAATAATTTATGTTATTGTGGGCCTACTCTGCGAGTCTTTCGCGGCTGCTATTTTTCATTATTCTGTTTTGCAGCATTGTTTCCGTAAAATATTTAGGTATTTTATGTGAGACTGTTTGGTCGTTCCAGTTAAACTGCGAAAAGTGCGGCACTTCTAAATGTTATTCTGCATTTACTAGATTGTACTAGTCCAATAAATCACACTATAATCATTAATCATTCGTTGTAATAGCGTTAATAGCGTTCTTCTATCGACTTCGTAACAGAAGCAAGTGACCCATGTTTATTGCAGGATAATCAAATAGAGTTTTTCAGCGACCGATAAAACAAACATCATTCTTGATTTGAATCACGTTAAACGTCTTTTTCAATTCCACGTGTTGCGTAACAGAAAAAAAACCCAGCTCGCTCTCGGGGTCGATGATAGGCGGGTGCGTTATATGAAGGCAGCAGTACGGTACAGGCCTACATGTGGGTGCATTGTATTCAGTGGGCCCACGTGACTCGGATGGGCGCGTAGCAGGTACGAGCGTGGTTAAGCATCAGCTGCTACAGCTACCACGCTGGCGACTGTATTAATAGCCGCCGACCGTGCGTCCGTGCGCTGCGTCGGTCGATCGCGCAAACAACGCCGTCTCGCAGCGCAGGCGGGCGACGTCCAAACTTGGGTCAGTCCTCTCCTAGACAGTTGCTGCCGGGTAGGCCACTTTTGACGAGAAAAGAGACAACAGTCGACTTACCGCGGCGTGTCTTGACTGAAAATAACGCCAGCCCGCCCGCCGGTGTGGCGTGTACGTGGCGGGTTGGGCTATCCGTCAAAGCGATCTACTCGCAACAAGTGCTAATAGCGGCGGACGCCATTCGTCGACATTCTTCTTTCCTTCCTGCTGTTTTCGCGCCGCCCATGCACGTACCCAAACACTGCTGCAGCCTGCTACAGTCATCAGCAGTGTCTTTCTTTCTTCTCCCATCCGTCGTTTCATCCCGCTGAGATAATGACGTTGATATCATGACACTTCCAGACTGTTTTGTCTCGTTTTTTGTGTGTAGGTTTACAGCTTTCTTAATTTTCGGCTGTATTGCATTTGTCTGACATCGTTTAATAACAGCTAATTGCGCTTCACTGCTAGCTAATGGACATCATTCCGTGCATACGCTGGTCGCTGTTTAGACCTGTACATACACTTGAACTACTTCACGCAGACGCAATAATACGTCTTTAAATCTGTAATTTGTTCGTCAGCGTCAAGGTTTTACATTGCGACGCACGTCCCGTGGGCTACTGTTTAGTCTGTTCGTGCTGGCGTTACAGAAGATCAATAAGATTGACTTACGACCTTATGCTGTCTTCAAGTTCAAACTACTGTTTCTGCAGAATGTTTTAATTCTTAGATAGCAGGCCTATCTAAAACATGAATTGAAAACTTCTAACAGATACCGTTGCTGCGTTTTTAATTCACATAATAAAATTACTCAAACAGCAAATGAATTCGAGAGGTTAGAAAATAATACACTACAAAAACGTTTCAAAAAGAGAAAACGCAACAAAGATTGTTACTAAGTTAATGAAGGTTAGTTGACGACGCAGTATTGGGTGAATAACAAAAACGTTGACGTAACCTGCGAGGTATCGGCACGCATTATCTGTCTGTCTGTCTGTCTGTCTATGTAGTATAAGCCTGCGTGTGTGTCTGTTTGCGTATTTGCTGTGCTGTCAGACACAGAAAGAGCTGGACGAACTGCACATCATCGTTCAAGAACTGACCGAGAAGTTGGAAGCATCCGAGCATGAAGTTACGACGCAGGTGAGCCATGTTCATTGGAAGTACAGACACTGGCGTCGAGGCCGGGGAGCTGCTCCCCTTTCCTTAAATTTTGCGTTGTCGGAAAATTGTCGAAAAATGTTTTTCTCGACGGAAAATTTTTGTTCAAAATGCTAAATTTGGGCCTAAAAATTTCATTTTTGAGAAATTTGGGGGCAAAATTGAATTTTTCAGCACTCATAATTAACTTTGTCAGAAATGTGCTGTTGTCTGTCGGAATTTTGTCGAAAATTTGCAAATTTCTGTGCTCCACTTATTTTTTTACGCGCGAAAGCAAGTACTGCTTTTAGTGCGTCTTAGTCATCTCAATACTGTCCGTTCGTCTGTCCGTCTGTCTGTCGGTCTTTCTGTATGTCTGTCTGTCACACGGGTTAATCAGTCAAAAACAATGCAAGCTAGGATCACCAAATCTTCACTATCGGCTGCCTGAAGACTCTAGTTTCAAGAACCATAAAGCTTTTCCATAAATTCAAAGGTGTTCACCCCAAACGAGGGCATTAAATGAGAGAGGGGTGGAAAAAATTTGCGATTTTTAGCCAGCGCGCGCAATGTGTCTGCAGCGGAACGTCGACTGTTAAAAGCGGAGTCTGTATAAAAACAGACTTTTAATTAAAATTAAACATAAGTAAGTACTGTATGATGTCGGCATGCAAGGCTATAAGAAGAATGTAGTAGTAGTAGTATTAGAACTAGTATTAGTAGTTGTTGTTGTTGTTGTTGTGCGTAGATTGAACTAGTACATCGGCGTGAGCAAGAGCTGACCAAGGCTAAGAAGGATGTAGAGCTGGCGCTGACCCAGGCCGACACGAATGAAGCCACGCTCAAGAAACGTTTCCAGGAACAACTCACGGAAGCCAGCGAACAACTAGAAAAAGCTAACAAGGCAAAGACCAAGTGCGTCATGTCATTTGACAGTCAACTACACGTTGTAACATAATTTCCAAATCTCCTAGAGCCAAATAGCGAAACTCAGTTACGATGTCGTTTTTGCATAAAAATTTCCACGACTAATGACCAGTTTACATCTACGACGCCGACACGACTTGACGCAACTCAAGTCAACTGTTAAGTTAGGTGACGTCGTAGGTTTGGACAAAACTGACGACACAACTCAACTGTCGGCGACATTTGAGTTAAGTCGCTTCGGGGTCATAAGTGTAAACTGGCCGCAAATGCGAGATAATGCTGCATTTGATGCCGCAAAATTTTTCACTTCACGTACTGTCTTTATCGTGTAATTTCTGCGTCGGCGTGACGTCATCGCGCGGTGGGGCATAAGTTCCGGCGACCCTTGATTTTTATCATATAGCATTTGAACAAATAAACAAAAATTGACACGATTTAGCAGAAATGGCTTTAGAAGCGTCAAAAGCGTCATATAAGCGTTATAAAAACAGCAACGTTCTGAATTACTGGCTCAGTTTGTGTTCAAAATGTCCCCCTTTCACCTTCACACACGCACAAAGACGCAAGCATTGGTCACTGCTTAACTGCCATATCTGTAACGTGCTGATTACTACTACTAATCTGTTAGTGTTGGTTATTTGTTGATAGAATTGAGAAAGAAAAGCAGACAATAGTCATTGAAATTGAAGCGATGTCATCACAGCTAGAAACTGCTAACAAAGCTAAGGTTAGTTGCTTTTCTCTGCTCGATATGAATATTATTAATAGGTTTACAGTTCAAGTTACCACCGCTTTGACGTCTTATCTGTATCTCCGGTTTCTTCATTCGCATAATCGTAAAATTTTTGTTATTACTGCCAAGAATGCTGAATTTGTGCTTATTTATTTAAAATGAAAAACACTGTTCACATTCGTGTGCTATTTTTTGAGGCGCACTGCGTAGTCGACCACGACCACTCCCCGCTGTCGATCGATACTGTCGGTTATGTCAATTTTCTTACATAACTTTTAAACTGAAAACTTACTTTTATGTCTACCCTGTACACAGACTATTGTTTGCTGTTCGCTGGACGCAGGAGTATGCGGAGTGAACATGGATGGTTTGGACAACCGTCTACTACTACTACTAAAACAACAACAACAATTATTATTATTATTACTACTACTACTATATACTATTGCTACTATTGCTGCTACAAAACGCTACTGTTCGTTATTTTCAGGAGTACGCGGAGTCGAAGGTGGGTGATCTGGACGAGCAGCTGAAGCGGATGAAGGTTCAGGTTGACGAGCTGACACGCAGCAAGGATGAACTGATGCAGCTGCGCAACCGCCTGACGCAGGAGAACTCCGATCTCCAGCGCCAGGTCCATGACCTGGAGGTCAGCGTCGAGTCCTTCTCCAAGAACAAGTCGCAGGCACAGCAGAAACTCGAGTCGACGCAGTCCAAGCTCGAAGAAGAAATCAGGGTAAGAAATTTCCACCGATTTACTCGCCGTGACTAGACTGTAAAGTCTGGTGTAGAATAATAAATTTTGTGCCATTTTTTTCTTGAGTACCCATAATTGTTATTTAGGGGGAATTAGTAAATTATAAATAATACCTAGAACCAACTTATTATTAAGCAAGATGGCTGCAGTGATTAATAATTATTGTATTGAGCACCACGTCCAACAAAACCGGGCGTAATGTTTTTTTTGTTGCAGAGCACATACTGTGTACAAAGAATAAGCAAAAAGCTATTTATTTCTGTAAGCTATCAGTCTAATAACAATATAGTAATAGTATAGGTTCAACTGAAGCGTGTGAATTAAACTGACGTGTGATGCCTGTAGATTCATCTGCAGTTGGAGTCGCAGTTCTCGGCGTTGAACGAAGATTTCGCGCGAGTCCAGCGAGACTTGGACGAACAGGCAGAAGCCAACTCCAGACTACAGGCCCAGCTACAGAAGGCCGGCGCCGACGCACAGCAACAGAAGGCTAAATACGAGAAGGACATCACTGTCATCAGCGAAGAGCTCGAAGATACCAAGTCAGTATGATACTACTAATACTAGTATAAGACGACGACGACGACAACAACGACAGCTGTTACTACTACTAAATGCAGAACTTGCACTAACATAAGAATATGTAGCAAAAAACTGATGGCTTTATTGCAACCGTTCCAATAAAACATTTTAAAAATTGGTCAACACTCGATGAAAATATGACAAAACTTAATTGCCCACTTTTTAAGATTTTTGTGTATAGTTTGAAATTATAAACGAAAAAATATTCATCACAAAATTGACACAGAATGATGGCGTACAGCACAGCACACGTAAGTACAGCTGAAGTAGCTTATCTGACGGTTAACAGAACTACTGTGTTTGTTCAGGCACAAGCTCGGGGCACGTTTGGCCGAGCTGGAAAGTCAACTGGAAGCGGCCAAAAGCAAGGCGGCTCGCATGGAGAAGGAAAAGTCCAAAATGACGCTGGAGATTGAGGAAATTATGGTCCAGCTGGATGATGTCAGTAGCAAATGTTTTTTTCTCATAACTTTGTTAACTGACAAAATTACATAACAGAGATTGGATGGGTGCTATTGATGTTTTAGCATATTAGGCCCATTCCTGAAATAAACCTATGGCCACGGATTGGACAAAATTGTTTTTATAACGGTCATTTGCACTGCACATAATGTTGCCGTCAGATTCGTTTTTGAGAGCCCAAAAGTGGGTAAATAATTAAAAATGCATGTGCGGCCTCTGCTTCAGATCCAAACACGGGAGCTTAAAGCACTCTCCCAGATCCCTTTAGCTAGATTTCTTTTTCAAAGAAGAAGGGAGAGGAAATGACAAGGAAGGAAAGGAATTTAATTTAATTTAATATCGATTTGATATGGCGCCAAAATGTCACAAGGTTAATTGCGAATCAGAAGCGCTGTTGGCGCTGACTTGTTCTAGATGCGGTAGGCGGAGGTAAACGGTTCGGTTTTAAGCCTAGTTTTAAAAATTTCGAAAAAAACTGGCTGATCTAGTATTCGCAGACGAAAGGATGGAAAACGAAAGGACAGAAAATTCAGCATGGAGTTAAGGACCTCAGAATTGCCCTTAAAACAAATTTATTGCCACGCCTATGCTTGCGGCTGGATGCAGGCTAATGCGGCGGCGTCGGAGAGCGCAAAGCGGCTGAAGTCTGCTGAGAGCGGGAACGCGGACCTACAACGACGCTACGAGGACCTCGACAGAGAACTGAAGACCGCCCAGGGCGATGTCCGTCGTCTGCAGGAAGAAATCACCGCGCTGAAGAAGACCAACGACGATCTGCAGGCCAAACTCGACGCACTGACCAGGGAGAACAACAAACTCACCGGTACGACTACGACACTACTACTACACTGATACTATACACTGCTACTACTACCACTATTACTACTAAAATAGTAGTAGTAGTAGTAGATCACGTTAACAGTATCTTATATTTACTCAAAAGTTTATCGGCCGACGTCGACATCATTTAACGATTCCTCACTGTTTCCCCGGTGAAGCAAAGTTTCCCAATTTAGTTTTTCCGCATTCTCATATCTACCATTTACCATTCGTTCACTTCGCTATTTTTTCCTTATTGCGTATTATTTTGCTGATTTCCCATATTGCAGAGGATTTCTGCCCGTATAGTGACAGCTGACTGGCTACTAAAGGTGCGTGCAGAGCGACATAACTAAACTCAATTGAACTGACATGGTTTAGTTTTTGACGAACTAACCAATGGGCAAGCATAATGCATTACAGTAGGCACCGTCAAGCGGTTGAAACAACGTCTTTGGCCTGCGCATGACTATACGCTTACGTACGCGTCAACCAATCACCAATGGGCTCGCTGTGCTTGCCCGTTGGTCATTTGGTCAAAAACTAAACCGTGTCAGTTTAGTTCAGTTAAGTCGCTCTGTACGCGTTTAATTTACGGTTCCTCCCTTCAACGACCGTGTTAGGTATGGGCGTTGCCTTAGCTCGCGACGACGTCGCTTTCTCAGTTTGTTATAACCGCAGGACAATATCGATAAAATTTATATTTCCCACCATCTGTGCACGTTACAACAACAACTAATACTACAGCCACCACGACTACTACTACTAGTCGCGTTGTTGCTGCAGAGGCGTTGCGTGAGTCTGAGAGTGGCAACAAGGACACGGTTCGTCAGGTGCAAGAGTTGACTCTGATTCGCTCCGAGCTACAGAGTGAAAGGGATGCTCTGCAGTCCGAGCTTTCTGAGGCGACTGATGCAAACCGCGAGCTGGGTGCAAACCTGGACGCCGCCAACGCCGCACTGCAGCAGATGAGACAGGACATGGAGGCACGACTCATGGCCGCCGAGGAAGAACTTGAAAACACCCGGTATGTGTCACTACTACTATTACTACTACTACTACTATGGCGTTACTTGCGGTCGTTCAGTTCAGTGCGTGTTTGGTTCTAGGATGGATCTCGGGGTCAGCGAATCGAATGGCTGTGGTTGGGCTTTTCCGTATGTGGGGATGATGCGCCATTAGTTACAGTGTAATATATTTTTTTGTTTCAATCAATGAAAACACTTTAAAGATCATGGCACTAAAATTGTACAAAATAGATGTATAAAATTTAGATTAATCAGATATCGCTTGACCTAAAACCTATCAAAGCAGCCAAAGAACAATTGATGAGCTGTACAAGAACGTGGCTGATCTGAGACTCGTTTGCGCAATTAATACTACAACAACGACTACACCGCTACAACATAAACACCAACAACAACAACAACTACTACTACTACTACTACTACTACACTGTTACTACTACAACACTGCTATTTGTGTGTGCAGCAAGGGCAGTCAAAGAACCATTGAGGAACTGCGCAAGAACGTGGCTGACTTGGAGACGCGTCTACGCAACGAGACAAGTCGCATCAAGACTCGCTATGAGACTCAGTTTCACGAGTTTGAGATGCAGGCTGACGTTCTATCACGAAGCAACGCCGAGCTCACCAAGAACAACAAAGGACTCCTCACCAAGATCAAGGTCTAAAACGATTAACAAATATTCTTATAATTCGAGGTCGTTAGTTATTGGTTGAAAATCACAATTTTTTTCTTCCATATCATTTAGCGCTTTTGTATCGAAGGCGGGGGTGATCCCTTTTAATTTTTTGGCTGCAGGGTGCGACGGACGCCTCTACGATAGCTAAGGCAGGGAATTTGCATAACATGCTGCTATGTTGATGCTCTGTAAAAAGAAGAAAATAACGATAACTGAAACTAGAACAAACGGAAACGTGAAAAAAATCGTTAGCAATTCTAGTCAGTGGCCAGATATCCGTGAAATCAGCACATAGGCCTAATTATGGTTGGGCTGTCAAATGATGCGTCGTGATTATACCGCCAAACGTGGTGACTGACAGCAGTATATAGACTTTGTTACTGTGTGAGGGTGTGTCCGTATGTACTACTGCTAGTACTACTACAGTTTTCGTGTGTGTCTGTAGGAGGTAGAGATGCAGTTGGAGACTGAGAGAAAGAACGCTGCTGACTCTGCCGCCGGTCTATCTGCTGCAGAGCGCAAGTTGCTCGTGCTGCAGACAGAAGTCTCTGATCTAAAAGCTCAACTTGCCGCGGTATGTACAATAGGGCCTACATACGTTGTGTCTAAAACAAGCTACTTTTAAATTTCACAAAGTAGTGCAGCTACAGTATTAAGGGTGGCCAAAACCAAAGTTATTTACGTCAAATTTCTTCGTAATGATGTGTGTTAAAATTAATAAAAGTTGGCCGATGTTTCATGGAACTATGTGAAAAAAATAATATTGGTTTGTTTTTTTACATTGTGTACAGCTAAAGGTCGCTGACGAGTCAAATCAGCAAAAAGCATGCACTTGAAGCGAACGAAAGGTAAAACCGCAGTGAGATTGTGCGTGTGCGTCGTTTAGGCGGAGAAGGCACGCAAGAATGCCGAGACGGAACTCTCAGACAGTTCATCACACGTGACTGAGATCAACGTTATCGTGCAGAACCTGACAAACGACAAACACCGTCTGGAGGGCGACATGTTGATGATGCGTCAACAGATGGAAGATGCCGTGACAGCCAGGCGTGGGGCCGAGGAACGAGCAGAGCGGTAGTAGTAGTAGTGATAGTAGTTGTTGTTGTTGTTGCTGCTGCTGGTGTGTAGTAGTGCAGCAGTGTAGTAGTGATGTAAGTAAGTAGAATGGCTTAGGAGGCGCAATTTAACAGTTATCCATTATACGCCATAATCTCAGCACCCGAATAAAATGTCTTTAGCAGCCGCTCAAACTGTTTAAAGCTAATGTCAGTTTGTCTCGAATAAATTGGAAGGTTGTTCCACAGCCTAGGACCTGTAGCACAAAACATGTGTCTCCGTAACTGCTGTAGGTCCTTAAGTTGGCAGAACGCAGCTGACGACGACCTTCATTGGAAACCAGCTGACAGTCGGCGGCCAGGTAAGCTGGGTCCATGCTGGACATCGACAAGTAGACCAAGGCGGCCATCTTGAATGAAATCCTCTCGACGCCGAACTGGAAGTCAATGCAGCTCCTGTAGCATCGGAGTTATGTGGTCATAGCGTCGAAGGTCCGACACCAAATGTGCAGTCGCATTTTGGTGTGTATGTAGACTGGGCGTTGAGGTTGCTCGTCTGACTGATCAACTACGTCAGGAGCACGACCTCGTCACCTCTGCCGAGGGCAACCGCAAGAAACTGGAGATGAGTCTGAAAGAACTGACTATCAGGCTTGAGGAGGTCGAGTCACTGGGTGACGGCAAGAAGAATCTTATGAAGATGCAGCAGCGGGTCAGTCACTAATACAACAAAATACTACTGCTGCTGCTATTAATGCTTTTACCGGTAAATAAGACACATGATGTCATGACGTCAACGTTAAGTCACAAGCAGCAAAGAATGTTTAACTAACAGCCACATTTTGTTTAAATATTTTGAATTACAGGTAGTATTTTGCTGAAAATTTTATGTAAATCTGGTGTTTTTGACTGAGCTAGGAAAGAAAGAAAAAGTGCATTTTTATGAAACACCGTGTACAATCGCACACAACTTTTACACTGCATCGTGCGTTATGCATATGCATATAAACAAAGAGTGAGAAATATCAACTAACACGTGCTTTTAACCCTGCCAATAAAATGTCCCAGCGCAAAGAAAGATAAATAGGTCTGGCCTATAGGCTACAATAGGCCTACACGTTTGTTTTGTTGCTGTTAAGTGTAATATTACGCATTGATTATTGACGTTTCACTAAAACCAGAAGAAACACGCAGTATATAGCTGGGTGTACATGATGTAAGTACTACTATTACTACTACTACACTACCATTACACGGTGTGTAGGTGCAAGAGTTGGAGATGGAGCTGGAGATGGAACAGCGTAAGTACCGCGAGGCGGCGGCCGAGGTGAAGAAACTTCAGCGTCAGTTGGCGGAACTTCGCGCTGCGTCACAGTCTGAACATCAGCTGGTACTCGAGTACACGGACACCATCAACGCACTCGAGCTCAAGATTGTCGCCATCAGGAAACAACTCGAACACTCCGTATGTACTAGTAGTATATAAACAACTCTTTTCATTTTCACCTTACATATTATTAGTTTCATTTACCAAGTTTGTTGACGTTAAACTGACTGCAGTACAAGCAGTGGCGTAGCCAAGGGGAGGCAGGGTACCAGGCCCCCAATCTCCCAGACAAGACATAAACACACGTTTAAACTGCACTAAATGAGCAAATTTGGTCAATTGATCCTCAGAAAAATAATTAAAATTAAAAGCTACAATGCACCAAATTCACTTTTTGCTGGAGCTCCGCTCCAGACCCAGCTGAAACAGCTTACAGCGCTCCCCCAGACTCCCTAGTTGGATTTTAGAAGTTTTAGGAATGAGAGGGGACGAAAGAGGAAAGAAAAGAAAGGGGAAGGGAAGCAATTAAGCCCCTTCCCAATTTACATTTCTGGCTACGCCACTGAGTACAACAATTACATTGGTATGGTGTCTGCTTTTGTTTTTAATAACCAATTTTGATATTTGTGTTGCGGTTTTTACTCCACTGCAGTAATCAATCAATCAATCAATCAATCAAGTTTATTTCAGACAGAAACGTCCATAGAACACAGGTAAAATAATGAAAGCAATAAAAGCAATAAAAGTGGTAAAAAAGAAAAGCAAAAATAAAACATATACACATCACAGTCCAATTCTTACAAAATATTTAACTACAGCATTATCACTACATAAGAACTGCATA
>Ga0056128_1000598_pt1 | contig 33780 bp, 16 predicted proteins | sample WorMetLIZISLAND2_FD_71113 | JGI IMG/M metagenome (GOLD analysis project Ga0056128, IMG submission 71113) | Marine gutless worms symbiont microbial communities from Max Planck institute for Marine Microbiology, Germany - Olavius geniculatus... ...
TTGAGCCTTCTGCACTGCGATGTTAGACTGAGTCGAATCGACTTAGACATCTTAGAGTTTTGCCGCTCCGTGGGACGTTCAAGAACCAAAAAGCTTTCAGCTTCAGGGGGCTTCGCCCCCTAACTCTCTACCAGGGGCTCTGGCCCTGGACCCCGCTGGGGGCTCCGCCCCCAGACCCCCGTTATAGGCTCGCGTTCCACGCGCTCGCCATGCCCCCGGCCATTAATTGCTTGCTCCCCCAACTTTCAAACACTTCCAACGCCCATGGAGTTCAGATTTTGTCAAAATTACGACTTCCTGCAGCCTGAATATGGCGGGTCGAGTCTGGTCGCTGCTCGTAGCCGTATTCAAATGAGGGGGCTTTTTCCGCGAAATGTTGGGATTTTGTCGCTTGACAAATCACCGAACAGTCACTTGCACTGCGCATACAGGTCATAAAATGTTGCCGGGAAATAAATGCGTTTCGATATTCGTAAATTCGTCTATATCCGGGCTCCGCCCCTTGGACCTATGCAGCTGGGAGAGCTTAGGGTGTTTCCCAAATGTGTAGTTAAGTGTGGGGGAAAATTACTGAAGAAAAAATTAAAAAAAACAAAACGCAAAAAGGAAACAAAAAACAAGGAAAAGTGGGAAAATGGCAGAAACACAAAGAAGTCAAGAAACGCAAAACTTCTGGCTACGGCAGTTGTTTATGAAGGGCAAAAAGTAGGCTTATAGATCAGCCGGAGTTGCAATTAATGTTCATAAATGTACATCGCCAAGCTTTCCGGGAACTCGGGCAGCGCACGGCTATTGGTGTCTTTGCTTATTTTATCACCGAGCCTTAATTAATGCATTCTGCTGCGTTGCTGACCTCTGCACGCACTCTTGTTGTATACGACCACCCACGCTGCATCCAAAAACAGCACGCCAAAAAGCAGCAAAACTGTCCCTTGGCACAGAGTATAGCAACTTAGCAACGCGGCAACGGCTTCATTCTCCTAAATTTTAGCCTGCCGGGAAATTTTCTTCTTGTCGGAAAAATGTTTTTCAAATCACACAATTTGCGGCTAGAAATTCTCTATTTACGGGCAAATTTAAGGGCAAAATTGTAGTTTTGCGCACTCGTGTCTTCTTCGTCGGAAAATTGCAACTTCCTGCGCCATCCTATTTATTTTCCAACCCAAGAAGCCGATGAGCAAAAAAGTAAAACGTTTGGCATTTCAAGAACGCCAGAGTCAATTAGCATTTAGATACAACCGCGCATGTTGTCGTTTCCAATCGCCAACAGGTTTTACATGCGTAATAGATGAAGAAAAAGGAGTTTAACATTAGAGAGAAAAAAAATAAAGTAGACGCTGAACAAAAATGCAAACCTCTTTTACGTGACATAATTTTTTTTTGCTTCAAATACATTTTTCATGTTCATCTATTTCGTTTTAGGCGGATTGTGACTATTTTTACACATATGTCCCTAGCTTGGTCTGTCGTCTGTCTGTCTGTCACATACCGTGATACGTATTTTTTGCTTGAACCGTTTGACAGATTTGTAGGTTATTTGGTCGACAAACTTGCGGGTTTCGGTGACACGTTGTTTTAAATGGGGTTCTTATTCCCCCTTTTCCCAAAATGTTAGAATTAGTTTAAATTTCCAGCCAAACGCATAATCGCAAATTGCAGCCAAACTTTTGGTTTTTATGTCGCCACCTGGCGAATACAAACGAGCGACTCTGCCTCTTGCCGAATTACTTTGGCGCTTGTGCTATTTCTCAGTTATACTAATTTCTTTTATGATCAGTACTGTTGTCCCGCACTGTTATTCCACTCCGGTGTGTCGGATGCGCAAAAGCCGCTCGAGTTGATCTGCTTTCCTAAAGTCTCTTTAGACGCATCCAGCTTTAGAACCGTCTTGGAATTATATCGACTTACGTGATCTATTACGAGTGCCTACTAAAAGTTGGTCTACGAAGAGAATAAGCTAGCATTTATAGAACTTAAAAGTCGCCAGATTATATGACTCTGCGTGGTACAAGATTAAAAAAAAGATTTGCATGTTTGATTAAAGGTAGGAAGATACTAACAGTGGATTGATATGTATCTTTACTTTAAAAACACTAAACAACGGCTGGTTCAAAAAGTCAATTAATTTAATATGCTAATATGCTACCGTGCTATAGGCTAATGAATGTTTTGTGAAGTACAGGTGTAACAAATTGCGCAGTAAGTTAACAGCTAAGTGTTTATAATGCGGTTTTCCGAAGTTAATACGAACGTCAAGTATGTTCTATATTTGTAGTGAAATGTATTGGAAGTGGTTATATAAAAACATTTTTGTTACACAAATTTTATAGTCCAGGGACCGGTAAAATCATTTAGTGTTTTATTCATTTTTGTTACGTTTTTCGAAATGTCTGAAACATGGCTATTTGATTGTATGTTAAATTTTTTTAAATTGCAAAAAATATTTTTGAAAATGTTCGGTGCTACATAGTAATTAGCAAAAAAACAGTCATTGGCATAAAACTTGCATGTCTTCTGTGTGGTTGTCCATCAACGCAACTTACGCAACTAACGCAAAAAGTACTCAACAAAAGCAACAAAGCAGCTAACGCAACGGCCGAAACGCAAGGATAGAAACGGTCGTTGCGTTAGTTGCGTTGCGTACGTTGCGTGTTTTGCGTTGGATGTAAACCGCTTTTAGTGTATAATTACCTCCGCCAAGGAGGCAATGTTTTTGCCTGTTTTTGTTTGTTTGTTTGTTTGTTTGTTTGTGTGTCAGCAAGATAACTCAAAAAGTTATGGACGGATCTTTCTGAAATTTTGAGCGTATGTCGGGCATGGCAACAACTACGAGTGGTTCAATTTTGAGGGTGATCCGGCAGGAATCCTGGATTCTGGATCACTTTGAAACTTTCGTTACCATTGCGTTAAAAGGGGCATAAGGGAACCGCTGGCAAAGTGAATATAGTGACGCCACCTAACGAATAACATTGCCTTGGCGGAGGTACCTGCGGGCTATGACTGCTTTCTAGTTTCTGTTTTAAATAACGGCACTTTTGACGTCGATGGGAGTTTAACTTGCAACTCCAACAAATGCCGCCCTCTACTTGTTCTACTGTGTCAGTCCGTATCTGTGCTTGTTTCGCAGATGTCTCCCCGCTGAGCTGTTTTTCACTGACGTGTGGCCAGCATGCGATTCATATCCGGCGCAGAAAGAGGAAGGAGCAGCGGGAAAATGATGAGCGTTCTGGGAAATGAAACTCAAACTCAACCTCAGCAGCCCGCCCGCCACACCCAGCGTACGTTCCGCCCTTACCGTGTGTACAGTTGTTGTCGTGGTTTATGAACGGTAGCCTACCGCCTCTAAGCACAAACCCGTGTCGGTTGTCTACAGCCCCCGCGCGTAGAATCAACGTTGTCAATGGCGTAGCTCCGAGGCGTAATATACTCGTATTGAATTTATTAGCTCAGTCGTAGAACAAAGGAGGTTAAGCGAATGGTCTGTCCGTATGTTTTCCTGCTTGCTTTTCGGCTATATAAGTCAGAAATTATGAACAATTGTTGATGAAGTTATGTGAGGAGGTTGATCATGGCCTAAAAACGGTTCAGATTTTGGTTGAAAGCTGGAGTCTCTAGCACATTTCGAATTATTGTCCAAGATTCTTCATGCATTGCGAGACTGCGCATAGTCTGACATTTTGTCGTGTATCTCAGCGGGTTGCAAGCGGATTTCGATTGCATTTTACGAAAAAGATGGAAATGTGTTCCAGCTCTCAAAGGTCATTCACTAAGATTTTGGGGGTAAGCCTACTCCGGTCCGGTTCAAAATGCTGACCGAGAATTTTTGACACGTTAAGTTTAACAAATCTTGGTCATAGAACATTTTTTCGTAACTGGCAGTGATTTAAAGTTTAGGACGTGCAACGTGCGATCAAAAAATCGCTGGTTTGACTCCAGGTCGGCTCGCTGTCAAATGTTAATTGCGAACAAGTAAAAACCATTTTGCTATTTATCATCACAAAAGTCAACTTAGCTTTTCATCCTTCCGGGGTAGGCAAATCGAGTACCTGCACGCTCACCTGTGTCGGATGGCAGGTAACACGGCGTGATTCCATATAGACAATGACGCCCAGTTGTAGCTCTGTGATGCGTTTTTTCATAAAACGCACTCTTTAATCTGTAAAGTTGAAATGCGGTAAACATACGAATGCGTGAACGCATGATTACAGCTGCTGCTATCCCAAGCTGCGGCTGCAGCAGCAACTGCAAATGATCAGCGTTGGTGCTCAGCAGGATGCGTTTGTGATAGTCAGCCATGGATGTAGCAATTAACAACGCTTTGTCAGTCCATTATTTCGTTCGTCAGTCGCCGGTGATAGATTATCGTTAGCAAACTGGCAATGCACGCCTATGCTTACGCGTGTGATGCCTGACACATTGTGCAAAACAGCGTGCGTTTAGCTACAATCATGGAAGTGAGCTACAATAAGCGAAGGTATTGACATGTCCGTACCAATAGCAGGCATTCTGTGACTGTATAGTAATTTTGGCATATAGCGCTTTTTGCACCATACGCTCTGTTTTAAACTACTGCATTTTTACAGTTTAAAGATCGTCTATTAGGTCTGCAAAATAAACTTCTGGAAAACTTGTTCTGGAAACCGCTCTCGTTGTGAAAGAAAAGAAATAAACGCCGGTGACCTAGACCGCATACAATTCAATGCGAATTTTTGCCTGTGTTGTCGTCCCAAGACAGCCCTCTGCTTCTCTCATCCTTGGTCATAGAACTTAAGCTCAAATTTTAACCTCAGACCCGTACGTCATCACGCTATTCCTAAGGGTTAAGATTTGTAATTGCCAATATAATTCGATTCGCTGTCGGGTCACAAATCCGCCATTAGTCTGATTACTCTCTTATCAAAAAGTGCCACGAATCTAAGTCTTTTAGCGGAGAATTCATTAATCGTAAGGCTTACACTTCCAGCTACCAAAAACAGAAAACCGCACTTTTAAACGAAAACATTTTAGACGATTTATGTTCGCAAATGTTGTTCGCTTTTCGTTGTCCATTATTTTGATTCTGATTTTATTAGCAGCAAAAACAGCAGTGGTGTAGGCCTAATAGAGTACTATAGTGGCTTTTTTATTTTCTGTACTTCGTGTACGATGAAATAATAAATATATAAATATATAGCCTAATGATGTTACACAAGGTGTCCAAATAAAAAAGTTGCATGTTGTTTTGTCATATAACTTCTGCAGCAATGAAGATATTGCGATGATTTTGGCACAGCGATACCGGTAAGCAAACTGACGGTAAATCTGATATTAAAAAATAATTATATTGGCATATTCGGTCACAAAAACAGTTTATTTCAAAATAATCTGTACTATAATTTCAACCAACTTTTGATGAAAAACCGCAATGTTATTAATCTGTTTTAAAATTACGTCAAATACGGAAAATGCGCACAATCTGGTATTGTAAATATCACACGAACCTTTTCTTAACTTGTCAATCTACGTGTAGCGAAAAAATTATGACGGAATGCATTTGTTTAGGCCTACATCAAGTAATATTAGTACGTATACTTGTTATTCGTCGAACTTAGCCTTTGAAATAGTCTACATGCGGCAGGCTATTAGTAAATGGCAATCGCCCGTCGTAGTTACTAATTCAGATATCAGATGTTTCCTAAATTGTCTGACTGGTGCAGCTCCAGTGAGAGCTATCGCTCAGTGCGGCTGCTTGTGGCTTACCGGTCGCCAGCAGCCTTACTGCAGAGATCACCAGTCGCCTATCGGCAGGTCAACCGTTACGTATACTGTGGTCTCGAGGACTCAAAGCAGACTAGTAGTGGTGAAGATCCTCCCGTTACTGGGCTCAGCTCGGTTCAACAATGAGCGCTTTACTTGTTCTGCTTGGATTTCTGGCTACGCTCGGCATCGCAACCGGTACGCTTGTGCGTCCGTCATCTGCTGTTTTAATAATAATAATAGTTTATAATGCGTTCACGGGAGAAACGTCTCCACTTTCTGGACATGTTGAAATAACTTTGGAAATAAAGGTTTTTATCTTTATTGAATGGCGATCAGTATTTTTCGTGTCTAGTTAAGGCAGTGGTTCTTGTGTGTAAAAAAGCAAATAAGGCTGCGAAAGTTTTGACGATTAATCATGCAATTAATCGTTGAAGTTATTAAACATCGATAAAATATTAATGATTAAAATTTCGATTACATTGATGTCAATAAAACATTAGGCTTTTTAAGTAAATAGCGTTATAACAAACATATTATGTGAAACATTTGATTTTTTTACAAAAAGTCAACTTTACAAAAACAGTGCATCTGTAAAAACTTATAGCTCAATAGCTAAAACATTTGCTATATATACATGATTTTTACTACAACTACCACAGTTGTAATCAAAAATAGCGATTAATTTATAACGATTTATAAATCGTTAATTTGGGTAAGATTAACTATTAAAATTTAATCGTTGCCAGCTTCAAAAACATTTGCAACACATTACAGCATATATTTGTGGCTTTACTTTACATGTAAGCTAATATTAATCACGTCTGAAACATTTTCACGAATAATTTACGTTGAAATATTTCCGCACATGTTAAAACACGTTTTATCAAGCCTTCAAAGACGACTTTAAGATAGAAAATAAAGTAATTTGACTTGTTTAATTGAGTTCTTGACAAAGTGGGGCGGTGCATGCTGTTTCGAGTTTCGCAGACATCAATCACTCAGTTTTTAACGCAAAAAGCAGCGCAAACATGCCGATAATTACAAAAAACATTGACAACGACAAAACAAAACTATATTTATTTAACTGCACACAAAACCTTTTAAAACGAGCTATGTTTATTATGTAATAAAAGATAGCAAATGCGCTTAGGCCTATGCGCTGTAAATTGTAAAACGCGCTATACGGTAGCGATGTTGACTGGCGTCTGGCGACTCATTAAAATTAATTGACCCGGACATTTGTGTCCAGTGGCCACTTAACCGCACGACATTTCCAACATCTACTGCTGATGTAATTACTGTTGTGGCATTCTATTTTTTGTATGCCAAATCGAAAATTAAGATTGCTTCTGCTCTGTATATATAACAGCGAACATCATCGAAACATTTTACAAGGTAGTGCAGCTACGTAGACCGTGTCAGATCGGTTAATCATACGCTTATTATATCCGCTCCGCTTGTTGCAGTTTTTTGTTGTTGTATAATTATGATTGCCGGAAATTATTGTATTTGGTTGCTACAGTATACCCAATTAAATCTTGTCAGCTATGAAGCAAGTTTTTTTTGCTGGTAAGCCTACTTTTTATGGACCACCCTGTAGTCGAGACGTGTGCCGTTGTTGTCAACTCAACGAAATTCCTACGACCACGTGTAGTCCCAGGCGTGTTGACATGATGAAACATTTATGAACGGCGCAATCAACGAAAAGTTTACTGAAAGTTTACTAGCGTCTTGCATTCAACGACCCTTTATAACATGCTCAAGTGGCCCAAATTGCTGTGATAAAATGTCGGAGCGAACTAAATTGAAAAAAATTCTTAAACGGGTTTTACGGAAACAATTTTATAAGCGCTGCACTGTTCTATTTCGACAAACGACAATCTTTATTTTTATACTTACGTTTAAAAATCGTTAGCTGTCGTTGATGAACGTTATTGTGCCGAATTTTGTTTCATTTTGTGGTAGTTATTTTATAATTTGTCAAAACTTGTTAAATTTTGCAGAGTTTGTACAAGTGTACCAAAAATAAAGCGATGTTTTTTAGCTTGGCTGAGAAAGCAGAGTCCTCTGGGTTTCGTAATTATGTGAGTCATAATATGTGCAACCTTAAAATTTGTACTTTGTTGCTGATTGTACAACGCGAAAAATAGGCTCTGTTAACAAATACCGAGCCAATAACTTCTCAAACACAAACGATACCTTAGCATTTGCTGCTGCTACTAGCCTACGGTTAAATGCGATATAAATAAAAAAAAAGAAAAACGGAAAAGCTGATAAAAATTATGAGAATATTTGTAAGATCCAGTGCGAACACGGTCATTACTAAATTAACTTTGATATGCAATCTGATCGTAACAATAATGTTTAACTTACACGGCTGAAGTACGTGCTTGAGACAGAATTTTTGTTATATTTTAGGCGTAGTGTTTTTAGTTGTTAAGCGCTGCCGTTCAGGACTGTAGGAAGCGCTATACAAATTTCTTTGATTGATTGATTGATTGATAATTTTCACGGAATAAGTGGCGTTATTCACAAAGCCGCGCTTAATATTATATTTTTTCACTTTTCTCGTTGTATCACCACTGAGACTGAGACGGGTAGTTCGCCAGCCGTGCTGTAGATTTAGAAGACTGCTTAACTGCTGACTGATGCGTGCTTGTTTAGTATGGGAACTGCAACTCGGTTGCTCGATGTATCGGGTTTGGTTTGGGTGGGTATTGTTGCAAAAATTGGACAAATACAGGATAATCGTGGTGCTACGCACGTACCAGGCGCGACTTGGCGCTGCTCGAAACTCCGCAAGCTTTATCTCTGTCTACCGACTTTTAAAGGTGCGTTCTCACTGCGAGCGTCATGCGCGTCAAGCGCGTTAACACCTGCTGTGACAACGCACCTTTAAGCGAGCGTAACGCGCGTCACGCGGCGTGACGCGCGCAGTGAGAACGCACCTTGAGCCTCGTTTTCATTTCGCGCAACGCACGCAACGCAGCGTACGCATTTTTGCGTTCCTGCTTAAAAACACGCAAAAGCTTTGCGTTGTGCGTTATATGGAAACAAAGCTTTAGTTTAAAAAAAAACTCCAACCCGTTTATTTACTGTCAACCCTCTGAAAAAGATAACGACGACAGCAAAGAAGATTTTTGCAGTATCTCATTTCATATGCGGCGCTTTTAAACATTTTTGCAGGAACTTTTTGAATTAATGTACTCATTAAAAAATTGTAAATTCGGTTTACTAGAACATAATAAAATTTGTTTTTTTTTCGATTATGTCTTTTTGCTTGCTGTTTAAACATTATTTTTGCACTAGTGTTTAAGTTTGAGAAAGTAACGTAAACCGAACAGTTGGGCATTTATTTCGTCTTTACGAAGCTTATTCCTTATCCGAGTTTTAGTTGAAAATTTATGAGATGACATCGATATCACAAGGTACCGCAGGGCACGTTTCTATGTGTCGTGATGAGATGTAGACTTATAATGATTCCCTTAACGCAAGTTTCTCGTGCAGTGTGTTGTAAAAGAATTTTGGAAATAAGTCGATATCTAACAAAGTCACGAAAAACTCGGTGGTGTTTAGTTTATTAAATCACGGTGTAGTTTGAATTCGTATGTTTCGCATGTGCCCCTGTGGAGACAGTGACTAGTAAACCGAACTGGTCGCAACAAGTATCAAAGCGGGCAAATCGCATAAAATGCAGTTCGCTTTGGGATATCAGGTTTATTGCGTATAGACCAAACGAGTAGCGTGGGTGTAGTTTTGAAAAAAAAGTAGGAAAACGTCTAGAACTGACTGACGTAAAGCAAAATCTTACTTGAATTATCGCATGCTCTGCGTTTTGTTTTAAAAATGTAAGATGTACAAAAATGCAATGAATTTATCGTAACACGTTAAAAGTTATCGTAAATTTGTAATTTTTTTGGCGGCAGTAACCATGGTCGAACAAAATTGCAAACAATTATAAACACTGAAACAGATAGGGCCTAACATGATTTTAGTAAGTACTTAAATAAATGAGTAAATAAATAAATAAAAACTTAAGCTTTTTTACAAAAAAATCCAGTAAAATGGTAAGGCGACGAGTTTTTGCTTCGAAAAATATGTCGAGGTTAGCGTGCTTCGAGTTTTCGCCCACCCACGACGCTGGAAACGATCCTTCCTATGCGAGAAACGATTTGAGTACTTGACCGCAGAGCAGTATATAAGTCGCGGGTTCGCGGAACGTTGCGGGGTTGAATAATTTAGCGATTGCGCAGATGTGCAAACGACATACAGAAAATACGAAAAAAACTGGTTAATGATCACCAACGTCCCGCCATCAGTTCCATAACACAATTAAGACCAAAAAAAATTAGTGCTTTCGGTTGCACTTGCATCTGGCGAAAGAGTAGGATTGGTAAGCGGGGTTTATTTTTATTTGTATTTCGTGACATTCTGTGTAGTATTGAACAACAACTGGCGAAAAAAACAAATAGACTAACTGTTTAGTACTTGTAAGAACTAAAAATACTGCAGCATGACAGACTAGATTCAAACAGTTTTTGAACGTTAAAAGCAATTTAAAAACTGTATCAGTACTTTTGAGAGTCAATTAAAACTTCAAGGACGAATTTTCAGAGAAGGAACAAAATCAGCCTCGCATGGATTTTTTACGCATTACTCTGTTTTGATATGCAAATGTTGGGACTCGTTAGTCACAAAGAAGAAGCCGATTAACTGCTAGCAACCGTTTTTACGCGCGAAAGCAGCTACTGCTTTCAGCGCGTCTTAGCCATCGCAATTCTGTCCATCCGTCCGTCTATCTGTCTGTTTATCCGTCTGTCCGTCTGTCTATGCATTAACTTAGACATATTTATTTGGCTACTGAGGACAGATTAAATGTCTAAGCTAATACATTACTTCATGCTTATACTTTTTGATATTCGGTGTTTTTACATCATCGTTTATACAACATTAAATAAATTGTTTGCAGTTTATATATATATATATATAATAATAATAATAATAAGTGAACATTTATATAGCGCACTATTATTTCGAAGAAATCTCGTCGCTTACGTCAGCTGCATCCAGGCCCGTCGAGAGCCACAGCGGGGCCCAGGAAAACATTCTCGCGGGACTCCAAAACATTTTCATGGGGCCCCTCTGGGAAGAAAATTTTTGAATTTTTCTTTTCAAAATGGTACGTTTTGGCGTACTTTATATTTCTGGCCGACGGTGGGGCCCCCAAACGTTGCGGGGCCCGGGGTAGCTAACCCCCCTTCTACCCCACCCTCTCGACGGGCCTGGCTGCGTCCGTTGCGTATGTTGCGTTATATGTAAACCATGACACAACGGAATTATTTGGCCTGTTTGACGTTGCGCTGACCGTTTCATCGACTTTTTCTCGGCTATGTTCCGGCTTCAATTTTCGGCCTTTCGGCGCGCAAGCTGTTCCTTGTTGGACCTTGCGTCATCTCCTAGCAGTGTTCGTTTACCCTAAAATTCGACAAAACGTTGTACTTTAGTAATTTCTATGAACACGATTAGATAACTAATGTCCCTTTTAGCTGGCGGAACGTGTCTTGTCGTGTCATAGAAGCGTCAAGGCCAGAGTCATAGTAGCGGTAGTGGTGCCATCTCGAGTATCACAATTATTGTCGCAATGCTGCAGACATGGAGACAGATAGAGAGACAAAACTATAGGCCTAGGCTACGTCGTGCATTAGTGGCCGTCAAAGACGATTTGGCGACGGAAGCACATGTAATGTACATGTACTGTGGACAGCGTGCCACGATCCTAATCCAATTAGGACTATGTAAGAGCAGCCCGCCACGCAATATTTCCTGCAGCTAGCGCGCTGGACTAAGAAACTCAAAGGTGTCAGAAAATGCATTCTTTGACACTTATATTAGCAGTGAATCTCAGTAGGCCTATCTGATAATAACTAAAAAAATATCTGCCCAATGCCGACATATTATGTGGCCGTCAGCTTGGCTGTACGTAAAATAGTAACCACCACTTCACAAATTATACCTTTATTTATAACCAACGTTTGATCCTAATTTACATGTTTTTGTGTCTCATAATTTTTTATTGTCGCAGTGGTCACTCCAGTCTCCACTCGGGTGACGTTTTACACCAATTTTGCATTGTCTACGCCTGTTTTGTAGTCTACGAGCTTTCTAGCTTTCGTGAGTTGGTACATAGTAAGCACAGGCGCAGATTTCTAGAACTAAGAAAACTGGATCATATTTTGAACGCGACTGACGGTGTTTTTGTTTAAAGTGTTTTTACGGTCTGCCTAAACACCACATATCACCACAGATCAACTGAGATGGCAGATATTGTTTAATTTTTAAACTTCAGATAGATATAATGGCATCGCAGAGTTAGAGCTAGGGTTAGAGTTGGTAAAAGGTAAAGGTCGTCAATTTGTATAGCGCATCGTCGCAAACACGCCTCTAATGTGCTTTCGTCACTAACCAGAGCCGCCTGCCACACAGCCACCACGTGCAGCCTGCAGACACAGGCTAACGCAGCGGCCGGCTAGGCAACCCCAGTCAGCTGTACCAAGGTCCCCACCTTCCGTAACCCATGTAAATGACTTACTACTCATTTTACCGTCCCACGGAGGGTAGAAGGCTGAGTCGACCTATTCGGATTAGGTTAGGGTCAGGGTTAAGGTTAGAATCTGTGGTGATCTGTGGTGTTTAGGCAGACCCGTGTTTTTATGAGGTTGTGATTTGAGAAAATCTCGCCACTTATCTAATTTTCTATTTCGATGTAACCGGACATGTGCGACAGCAGGCTAATAAACTGCCTTTGAGCAAGCTTGCAAACAAAGCTATAAAGCCGCCGTTGTCACTGATATGGGGCTTTAGGATTGGTCTGTTTTTCTGTCACCAACTTCGCATCATTTGCGCTGCTGTGACTTATTGGCCGCGTCAACAAAGTTATCGTACATCAAGCCCGGCCGGTGCTGGGATGGGTGACCGGTCGCAGATATGCTATGCTGATATTTAAGCTAGTAAGCCATTCAAAAACCTTATCAACTGAGCATTGTCACTCCCATACGGAAGGCTGCTATTTTCACTGCCGAAAAGTGCTCTCTGCCATATTATTGCAGAATTTTGTTTTTTTTTATTCTGTCATCCTAAACTGTGCAGCTGCCTTATATTATCGTAAAAATGTGTTAAAAAGCTGGAAGCTGATGAATATTCAGTTTATTTTAAAACTTCAAAAAATACTTTTATTATTGCTTTTTACGTTTTATTTTATGCCACATTGTCATACTGTTTGATATTTATTTTTTATGTTTTGCATTTACGTTAGTTTCATGCGATAAAAGATTTACTTAGTACTTACTCATTTTTTGTACGAATGCTGTCGTTTGTCAGTGGTTGCGGTTGACGAGCGTTCGGCCGGAAGTCCGCCACTGCGCACGCGCGAAGACGACGCCGGAAGTGACGTCATCGATGAGTCACCGAAGCGCTCTATGGGACTTCTCAGATTGGGCAGGTCGCGCTGGGGTTCCGCCGAATCCAGTAAACGGTCGATGGGTTTGCTTCGCCTGGGCCGCCGTGGCAACAGTGATAACACGGAAGTTTATGATGACACAATGGTTGTAGTGATGATGGTTGGTAGTTGTTGTAGTTGTTGTTGTGTGATGACACGGAAGCGGACGAGGATGAGGTCAACAAGAGGTCGATGCAGTTGCTGAGGCTTGGACGCAGGAGAAGCGACGACAACGACGTGGTCGACGAACTGGCCGATGTCGTCCCAGACGATCGGCTGCCCGATCAGATGCGACCCAGGTATATCTGACTACTCTTTTGTCAGCGCAGCCTAGTTTTTATTTGACGCAAAGGACGCAGGCGACACAGCGGCCTAAATGCAAAAATAGAATCACGTTTTTGACTTTTTCAGTCTTTTTGTTTCCGTTTTTTATTGCATCTATCGTTCAAGCTATATAGCTTCAGTTGACAATTATAAACGCTATTTAAAACACTCTTTCTTTGCTTTCTACTAACTCCAATATAAAAGCGCATTAGATATTTTGTGTGTCTCCGCGTTGTATAAATTAATTGTGCGCTGTATTGTAAAGAGCTACTCCACGTTTAACGTTTGACTTAACCTTTAACCTAATTGTATCAGGAAAAAGTAACCCTCTAGATATTGTACAATGTGTCACGTCTGAAGGAATCTAAATAAAACTTAGTGTATTTAATCCACGATAAATTGCGGAGGCGATAATAAAAGTTAATTTAAAAATATTATCTCTTAGCGGAATTATTAATATATATTTATTGTTTAATATTGATAACAAAATAACTCCGTTACCAATATGGCGTTACATAGCCTCTGCATTCGCTCGATTTGAAGTCAATGCAAACAATAACAAAATAACATTTTATGCATACGATCGTGTTCTTAATTAAACTGTTGAAGCAAACGAAGGGGTACGGGGCTTAAACGTTTATCCCGGAATTTTCCAGCAAGCCATGGATACTGTCAAAATTAAACAAATGGTTGCTTAATACTGGACACTTCTCGTTTTGGGGTGACCTGACAAAAGCCGCTGTAACTATTCTTTTCGTCGGCAGATTTGCCTAAAATTTCGCTTTGTGATTGCCAATTGATGACGCATCGTTGATGTAAAATTTTGCCAAAATCAGATGTTGTTCGTTGGAGTTATGCAAATGTACGCAGTGGTTTTGCAGTTTTCTTACGTAACGTTATACTTGTAACGGATATATTACCGATATTTAACAGCTGATTATAACTTCGTTAAGAAATAATACTTTTAACGAAATTTGGCGGTCGTTTCAGCAATTTATTGGGAATTAAGTGTAGGAAATTTTATTTTTATTTGTTCAGATTTGACATTTTTATTCTACGGTGTCTAGGGAGTTACTTTTTTCCGGACACAGTGTATGTGGTTGACTTGTGGTGTTGTTAGGTCGATGAGTGCACTGCGACTGGGGCGTCGTGAGGGGCAAGCGGCGGACAAGCGCAAAATGGGATTGCTTCGTCTGGGCAGGAGTCAGAACGCAGAGGACGTCAAACGATCCATGGGCCTCCTCAGACTGGGCTAATGACTATGATGCTAATGATGACTCTAACACTATCCCTACATATCCAGCGGCAACCGAACATTTGCTGTCGGATTTTGTTCTAAAAACGAACAGAAAAACGTTCACCAAACATAAAACACGGAACGGCAATATCATTCTAATGTCTACATCGTTTTTTTTTTAATTTACAGGTATATAGAGCATAAAAGTAAGCTACAAACTCTCTTTCATATATTCGCAAAACATTTACCGATTTTCACAATTTTTTCACTTGCACACTCCGTAGACAAAAAAGCAATAAAGTAATTAAATTAGCTTTCCAGTGAAAGAATTTAGAAAATCGGTCAATATTTAGCAAAGATATGAACAAAAGTTTGCAGCCTACTTTTTGACCTACCTCCTATTACGAAATTTTGCTCGCGTAACGGTGAACAATAGACGGTAAAAATAACTGACGATATCGTAGCTGGTTCGGCAAAAAGGGGTTTTACTGTCATGATATTTTTCCATTGCAATGGGTAGAATACATGTACAAACTGCAAACACCTTCTCAATGAAACGTGAGAGTTCACTGGCGACATCTCTGCGAAACGGCAACCAATTGAAATTTTTTTGCACCATTCAAAGCGGGGGTAAATTTTCCGTCAGAAACGATTGCACGTTTTTTTCCACAAATTTAACACAAACTGTTCAGAATAATTCGCAAAAAAGTCACAGCACTTAATTGACCCGAATTTTATTTCAAAACACGCAAAGGACATGCAATGGTGTGCGGAACAGCAACCAGCTTCAAACAACATGCACGATGCGATGTCGAAAAACCGGTGCCCCAGAATTATATCACATTTCTACTGCGACGTCGGTCATTGGCCTTGGCATGGCCTTGGCCTTGAGTGTTCTGGCCTTGTTAACATCACGACTCTTTTCATCTATAATGGCTATACAGTGAAGGTAAGAAAAAAACAATTAATACAGGGTGGGCATATAAAAACGTGGCACTTTACTTTTGTCCATATCTTCGCCTATTATTGACCGATTTTCGAAATTTTTTACTGGCTCACCACACCGTAAATGCGTCTCTACACTATTTTGTGAAATATAAATGAAATACGCATATATATCGATAATAACACACAAACATTTTAGTAAATGAGAAAAAAAAAACATTAGACTAACATTGTGCGGAATGATCTGCATAATACCAAACTGTGTGGATCTGAAACAGTTTCGTGCCATATGTATCATTCACCGCAATGTTGGCCCAAAGTGTTTTTGGTTACCTAAATGTTTGTTATCATCGTTAATTTTTTTCTCACATTTATACATCACAAAGTAATGTAGAGACACATTTAAGGCAAAGATATAAACAAAAGTAAAGTGCCACTTTTTATAGCTTACGGTGTAGATAAACTGAATCAGTAAAACAGTGCAAAATTATTTTAATCGGTCACGTTTCGCAGAGATATCAGCAGGATCAAACTACGCGTTTTAATGGCCACGGTGTGCGTATTTGTTTTTGTAAATTATTGTAAGAAAATGGAGTTCAGTAATTTGTAAAAATTTGTAATATGTGTATCATTGTTTAGCGAACAGTTTACGCTGTGTGAAATCGTAAGTACTCAATATCGAAAACAGCAGATGAAAAAATTGCGAGATTGTTAATACGGTATGTCGGATTGTCAATACTTGATGTTGTGATGCACCGATTTAAACGGTTGTGATTCTGATGTTTTGTTGGCGTTCAAAATCGCGGCCGAAACAATACGAGCAATTTAACCTGCCTAGCATCGTTGTGGGTTAACAACTGGCAGAAAGAGAGCGGAAGAAAGTTCCATTGCAATGTCCAGCAGATGCGCTCAAAATAATTTTAATTTTGCCTCTAAAGTTGTTTTTAAAATGGCGGATTTTTAGTTTCAAATTCTGTATCTTTGAAAGAAGAGTTTCGGACAAAAAAATACTTTCCGATAGGCTGTTTTACTGTTGCCACGATGCTACAGCATCTGCCCGATTCACGCAGTCATCCGCACGCACTGGTATGTTGTTTTACGTCGGGCCCGGTTAGTAGTACACTCTGATGGGTAACTATATTCCTGGACGTGTAATTAAACGATCTTAGTTATGTAACTGAAGTATCCATATTGTCATTGCAGTTTGCTTTTGATGCATATAATTGGTAAGATTACTATTATTAGCTTATCATGGAACCAGCATGTCTTTGATTCATTGGTGGAGACATCGGCAGACACATCTCTGCCATTACAGAGAAACCGTTATTGTTATTACTCAGTTCGATAACTGATGATGCGTCTAACAAATCACACAGAAAGATGTAAACTGCATTATGGATGTCAGAACGGCGCCTTTATCCCTATAGTTTGATAAGAGAAATGCTGTGCTTGTGGTGCATATTTTACCGTCTCCTATAACGAAGGAGAACGAGTTGACTTAACTGTCCGATTAGGCCTGCACGCGGCGATAGTTTATCTGTGGCTGCAGACGGTTACACGTCCAACCGCGCCCGACGTACGGTACAACAATTATTACGTTGACCAATGCCTGTAAATCCAATTACCTAACAGCAGATACAAGAAATTTGAGCTAATGCTCACGAAACGCGCGAAAGCCTATAGCATGCCCATGCTTATCTGAAACTGTTTTCACGAACGACTGCAACTGGCCAACATCCGAAAAAGAGCGACTTTTACGGGGGTACCGTTCTTTGATGCCTTTGTGCGCAGGTTTCCTTGAACCTAGAAAATCGAGACTTAGACCTTTGAAATCTACGTTCAATGATAAAAATTTCGTATGCAGCTTCTCTATGTTTATCTCAATTGGTTTTGGCGCAATTCGCTCTTGAACTGTGTCTCGCAGCCTGAAATCACCAAAAAATCTATATAAACCCCTATTTTAACCTTCAAGGTCATCCAAGGTCATTGTCAAGGTCAAGGTCAAGGTCACCGAATTCGGTGGCAATCGAGAGCCAGTGTACGACTTCCTATTAGTGATTAATAGTAACCGAGGCTTTATCTGGCACCGTTATTGAGATACAGCGACTTATTAGCTAAAATAGCAAATTTTTCCCACCCCTCTCATTTAGCGCCCTCGTTCGGGGTGACCCCTTCAAATTTACGGAAAAGCTTTACGGTTCCTGAAACTGGAGTCTTCCACGCAGCCAATGATGAAAATTTGGTGATCCTAGCTTGCACCGTTTTTGACTGATCCATCCGTGTGACAGACGGACGGACAGACGCGTAAAAACGGCTGAGTTGCAAGAATGGTTCAAATTATTGCTAATCGAACATCACCAAAGTCAAGCAGCAGCGGAAGCCGCATAATAGCAAGCAGATAAGCACAGACTATCAGACGAACATCTGAGATCAACTCACTGTTATCTTTCTAGCTGCGTAGAAATGACTTCTGTTACTGCTTGACCCCAATATTGTTCAATTCGCTATTCGCGAAGCTTTGTATCCGTTCGTCTCTCCGTCCGTACAGGCTTCTAACTTGAAAACAAAAAGCGAAGAAAAACAAAACCAACAGTGAAGTCAACATTTATTTCCCACGTTTTAAGACGCAGAGCCCCCTGAATTCGCCCGTGGTCCAAATTAACATTATTTGTGCTTATGGCCCGCAGTATGCCTGAAATTACAATGTTTCGCCATATTTTAAGCACCATTTTTATAACGTATGCAAAAAACGGAAAAAGCAGAGAAACTCCGACTACGCCTCAGGTACAGCCTAGTCGTTAATTAAAATGTTACAGCAACATCTTCTGGCGGACTACTGTAAATTTTTGTCAAACAAGGTAAGGAAGATTATGGGTAATCAAATTGTCATTTTTTCTCAATATTTCTCCAAAATAGCTCACCCCAAACTAGTATATTTGGTAGAAAATTTTGCTGATAAGCTAGGCCCTATAATCTAGAAAACAGCCCCCACATGCCCAATTGTCCCCTGTCATGATGTTCCGCCGCAATATTACGTGAAACCTTCTTTAGAACTGCGATCCGCCGTTATCAGTGGAAACCACGCATTACAGAGATACGCTGAACATGAAGCCTAGTTGGGCTAAAGCCATGCGTGAAAGCAGAATTAGTCTAACACGATGTCAAGGGACGTTTAGTTGGAACACAACGAGATGAACAAATCGATGCGGATTTGTGAGATTACTGCCAGGAAAAGTGATCAGTGAGCGGTTTGATGCAAAAAGTTAATTTGTCTTTATCATCCAGAGAGTCTGGCGTTGGTACGAACTTTTTCCATAATATATAAGGTGATGGGTCGAACAGTAACCACTGTGTGCCCCACTCCCAGTGCCACGAAGCCGTCTAATAATGGCCGGATTTGTTCTAGGATTACAAACTTACTACCTAATCGCCACCTGAGTGAGATAAATGGTGCAACTGGGTAATTTTTGACAGTACTGATCTAGTAAGTAAGCAACCAAGTAAATGAACCCAGTAAGTAAACTAGAAAGCAGTCAGAGCCCGCACACCTCCGCCAAGGCAATGTTGTTCGCTAGGTGGCAGCACCATCTTCGGTTTTGCAGCGGTTTCCCTTATGCCACATTGAAACCAATGGTAATAAAAATTTCAAAGTAATCCAGAATCCAGGATTCCTTCCGGATCACCCCCAAAATTCTACCACTGGTAGTTTGTGCCATTCCCGACCTACCCTCAAAATTTCAGAAAAATCCGTCCATAACTTTTTGAGTTATCTTGCAGACACACAGACAGACAAACAGACAAACAGACAAACAAAGTCTGGCAAAAACATAACCTCCTTCGCGGAGGTAATAATATGTAAATAAGTAGGCTATGTAATTATTTGGCTAAGTCCAGACATGTCAACGGCACCAGAATCGCCAAACAAGTAAGCACTGGACACGACGTTTCTGATTCCTCGGTTACGTGTAGGCTATAATAACTGATGTGCAAAAATGTCCCAGAACGGTGTTATATTTTTAGCCTGGTTGAATTTAATATTTGGTTACACGTAAAACAAAAAAATTTGGCAATTTTTTTACATGATGAAACCACGTTTATCTTAAACAAAATGCTAAAAAATTGCAAGATAGGCAAATTATTTTTTGCAACATTTCATTTTAAGCATGTAAGCCGACTGACTGATCACGTCAATGCTGATGTGTCAACGTACACAGATCAACTTGTCGTTCCATTAACGACGATTCTTTGCGACTGATCGGAAAAACCACGCCTTTCAGACACAGATCATGCACGTGTGTGCGGCGTGCAGATGTTAAATACTCCGATCCGCTTTCAGTTCCAACGATCGGTCTGCTATAATAAACTGAAGCAAAGCAAAAAAAATCACCGTATACCTCAGCTAGCAGCAAGCTTATGTGCACATTATGCAGAATAAAACAGTATGATTTAACAATATATCTTCGTCGGTATTGACACACTTTTATTCATTCCTTATTCTCCACTTTATCTACTGTCCAATTCACAATTTTATTTCATTGTTTATGTCAGTCATTACTCTCTATATTTTAACTCTGCTCTAAAACGTACGTGAGCAAATCCATCTATTACAAACTGTTTTTCTACGTGGTGAAAGCTATCAGCAAATTTCACATACGCCCACGCACACACACAAGCACACACACCCTGTGACAAATAGTCCTACAGCTACCCAACCTTGTATTCAGCGACGTTTTGTCGCATGCAGTCCGCGGGAATTAAAACGATCTGTAAAATTGGATATTGCAGCGAATCTGAGTCCAAGTCCACAAACGCGCATCGCGAACATCTCTCATCTAAGTCGGTAATTCCGTTGCGTTGTCGGGCGGATCATGCCCACTCGTCACTCCGTCAGGTTACAGTGGCTGCCCCTCCTCGCATAATAGAATGATCGCCCATCACTCACGGTACATTCTTTGTCGCACCATAACTTATTATTAAATGTGTATTTATCAACATTTGGTAATGGTCAAGAGTATAAAGTCTTTTTTGACCCGCTGTGTATGTAGATTGTACCCTTAGACTTTCAGATACTGCTAAGCGCATTCATCCGCCACGCAATTTACTGATAAATTTGCCAGTAAAAATCTGTGAACATCAGCCAGTATTTATCGAAGATGTAAAGAAAAGTATCGCGTCCTTCTTTTTCGACTCACGATGCATGGATGTAATAGAATGATCGCCCCTCTGGACTTCTTCCGTGACAGCAGCAGTCATAACGTTGGTTGGCTATTGCGTCACACGTAGTCGAAGCCCAACCTTCAGAAACAGCAGCTGATGTTGCTGTCGCATTAGTTATTAAGCATTTTTAGCCGACATGCCGCCTATGGCGACTTTAGAGAATCTACCACCAATGCTAGGCACCACTGCGTGTCATTGACAACGTACGAATTCCCTTCGACAAAGCGGTCGACTTATTCTCGGTTTGTGTCATTATCTGAAAGCCGGCGACAAACCCTTGCTCAAAGATGTCGTGGTACACTAGAGAAAAAGTATCATGGAATTTCCGAACAATACTTTTTATCATCATACCTTGCTACACCCGCCGCAGACTTAATCAGGGATCTGCGCTGTCGCTATCATACATTAATTACCCATGGGCAAGTTTCCCTACACATGTGCCAAGTGACGTAGCGGCATTTTGCTGCCGGCGCCAATATAAATACTTTACAAATTTAATAATGTACGCATACAGTAACTGCTACAATTTAAAAAAAAATAAAAACATAAGCCTAGCTTATATATGAAAGTTGATGTCGTTTTCTGCACAGGAAAAACGTGCGCATAAGCAATACCGTTGCATACAAAAAATTACTTTTTTGTATTGCAGTTGAACTGCATTTGTTTGGTACTCTGCAGAACAACTTCGCAATACAACTTTTTGCATGTTGCAAAAACTTGCAGTTTGTTGTGTCTTTTTAACAGCCAATCTCGCTTAAGCCTATATTTGAGCAACTAGGCTAACAATAGGCCCAAACAACAATAACAAAACGCCTAAAAAATTACACACGTTTTCATTTTGACATGCGAACATTTAATATTATGTAAGCCTACGCGTATAGTAACTGCTACCATTTCTTTTACAATAAAATCTAATATCGAAAAAGTCTATTCTTAAAAACTAGCAAAAGCCATTGTAATCCAAACACTGTTTTGGCTTTAGGGGTGCGAACGATGTAAACTGAAGGGTTTCGAAGGGTGCCGCAAGCTAAAAATGACGTCACAGCAGCTGCAACTATAGGCAACGACATAATATTAATACAAGTTTACGTCGTGTATGTGACATGTGGGATTTATTAACTTAGTAGAATCGTCTTACTAATAGTACATTGTGAGTAACAGACAGTGTAAGTGGTACCGCGTAAGTTATAACTGAAGTGTTACCTTCATCGGCTGCAGCATCAACATTAGATAAAATACATGTAGGCCTACTGCATTATTAATATTTTCATAATAAGTAGCAATCATTGGGCTACGAAAATGCAGTATTTCGTACATTCGACATTACTCTCTAGCTTGCAGAATATTATTGCAGATTGCAGTACATGGTCATAAAATGCCTGATAATTTCATTAGGCGGCCTAAGCGTGGTTTCCATCTTGCGCAATACGCATGCAACGTAAGCAACAAAAGCAAGAAAGTAGGCTATGCAACAAACGCAGCTGACGCAACGGCCAAAACGCAAAGACAGAAGCGGTCGTTGCTGCCGTTGCTTTGCGACGTTGCGTACGTTGCTTGCGTTGCGTTAAATAGAAAGCACGCTTACACTCTTCAGTGCCTGCAGTGTATTCGCACGCAACATTCCGCTGCGTAACCTATAATATAATGAAGTTAGCTTATATTTTTCAACCAGAGATTAAAGAACAGTTCATAGGCATTGCAATATCCGACAGTCACTGCGCTACAGCAGACGGCGTTGGAAGAACTAGATTACCTCTTTCACCCAGCTGAAAGCCCCGTCGTTCAAATCAACTTCAAGAATAAAATGGCAATCCGTAAGCCTATGGTCTATAAAAGTGTTTCTGAGCAAAATTATCTCGCAGATTTATAAACAAACTGGCAACGTGATAATACGTTGATGTGGTGTACGTTAAAGTAATGAACTAGTTTACAAGTATTCATGAGACAAAAACGGTTTAGGTGGTTGCTGAAGACAATTTCTGTTCGGGTGTTGAGATCGCGGCACATTGCGGCTAACTGTTAAATCGCGCCTCTTGTGATTATGAATAGGCCTATTGTATCTCGTATGACGCCTCCACACGCATGATAATCGCAATTATCATTCTGTTGCTGTGAAGAACAATTAACATGCAAAATGCAGGTGATACGATTGCTGCAACTTTTTTTCTAATAAACCTACGTGAAATCGCAACTCCGACTAATCTGTTGTCAGTGAAAATCATACGCTGATCGCCAGCATGTCGTCGCGGTGGCCGAGCCATGCCCGGGGCTGTGACTTGTGCTATGACGTCGAGCCAATACGTTCTCTGCGCGAGCCTACCTACAGCTACAGTCACCCGGTGGTACAGCGCATCAAGCTCGGCGCAGTCAAGACCCAACTGTTCAACCCCTGCCTGCCGTCGTGGAAGCGCTACGAGATGGACACGGTCACAGGCAAACCGCCGGAGGAACACAGCCAGAGCTCTACGACCATATGTCCCGGTCTGTCTGTTTCACTCTCGCCCCGCCCACACACTCGGTCTTAAGGCGTGCACAGCGCAACGTAACTGAACTGAACTGAACTGACATGGTTTAGTTTTTGACGAACTGCGAACTGACCAGTGGGCAAGCAGTGGTGCGGCGTCAGTGGCCTTCGTAACTACAGCTGTATGCTCACGTACGCGTCAACTAATGACCAATAGGCCCGCTTTGCTTGCCCATTGGTAGGCCTACCTTCGTCAGAAACTATATAAACCGTGTCAGTTCAGTTCAGTCGCGTCGTTTTGTATGCTAATTAACATTGTATATACATTTTATTACGGTCTACTGCAGTGTATTATGCTAGTGAAGATGTTCGTGCACGTTAAACCACGATTTGGAGTAGAATAAATAGGTGTTTAACAAATCTATCTCACTCCAGACAGTGGTTTAGCATACTTATTCCACGCTCAGTCGTTTAACCTACACCGTCGTTTGTCTGATCACGCGCGACTGCATCCGTAAATTATGAACACAGTACGAGTGCGAACTAAGCATAGAATAAAAACAATTAAAGAGACTGTTAAGACGTTTTTGTTTGGATGTTGAGATTGCGGCTCATTGTGAGTGGCTGTTCAACTGCGCCTATTAAGCTTTCTTACATACTTACTTCCGTACAGATCAAAAATTGCGTTATTACTCTTCACACGAAAAGTAACTTCAACGACTTGAATTTAATTTCATTTCATTAAAATGTCCGATGTAACGTGAGCGTCACTGTAAACACTGTACAAACTGGATGGTAAAATAATAGATGGAAAATATGGGCTGTCTGACAGGACCGGAACACAGTCACACCGGAGCACACTACCACTTTTTGTCTGGGTTTATCTTACATACACAGTAGACACAGTCTTTGTCCGTGGTTTAGACACCAAAAATTAAATTTACAGTCTTGGTCTCGATTTTAATCTGAAAGTCAATTCTTACTGTTTTAATATTAGTCTCACGGACACGGCCGAGATCATGATATTAGTCCCGAAAACAGTTTCAAAACGTAGAAATGTTGTAGACTTGATCATGGTCTTGAGAACGGTTTTGAGCCCAAAAATTATAGACTTGGTTTTGATCTCAAAGTTTTGCTGTTGTTTTATCTTGGTCTGGCATTCTGCAGCGTATTAGACATCCGCAATCGAATATCGATTGCCATCGGTTAGCCGTTCTTGCCAAGCAATATTAAAAATATCTAAACTTGGTAGTTTTTGAGACACATTATTAAAGCATAAGCACTAATAATGCTTGAACCAAAAGCTTTGCCATTTGGTGCAAAGGCTGCCATTATTATTATGCTTCGATGCGTACATCTAAAATGTACATTCAGACTTCTCCTTTTCACATTTCTATAATGCTCTTTATGTCCTTGCGGTCACTTTTTATCGTCATCATAATTTATCATCGCGCATCGGTGATGCAGGCCTAATTGGCTGGCGGATTAAATGATATCTCAAGTGAACCAATAAAAAGACAAAGGTCAGAATATTGGCTACTTAAACTTGTGACCAAAAGCACTTAATTTACAATACAATGGAGAATTTGCACTCAAAAACTGACAAACAAACTATCAGTTTAATCTAGCACATAAACTAAAAAAACTGAAATGTTCAAAAAAATGAAATGAGATATACTGAAAATAGAAATAGTGTTAAATGTAAAACTGACAAAATTCGAAAAATGACTAAAGTAAAGACAACTAAAAAAACTGTAAGTTTTATTGCCCGTCCCACTAAAAACAAAAGGCTGAGTTGGTCTAAGCATTTTATCTTGTTTTTCTTACTAACTCTTCGCATCATTTTTTTCTGCATTTATTTATCTCAAATTATTTTTTACCTTTTTATCGCTTACAATCACATTTGTAAGCAAATTTCATGTTATTAATTTTTTTCTCTGAACTGAAACGCTTTCTGTTTCTGTCTAATTTTGTCCAGAGTTGTGGATGTAAGCAGAATGTGATATAATAACTTAACAAAAAGCCGGCTGTCGATAGGAAAACGCGCTACAGCCTATACAGTTCCTGTTGCAAAAAATGGCTTTCAAGGTCATCCAAAATCGATGCTTTTATCTCATCTGAAAAAGCGTATGCGATTTCCTATTAGTGATCAACAGCAACCTTGGCCCAATCTCGCACCGTTTAATTACAATACATCCGTTACAGACAGACTCACGGACGACAGACAAACGACAATCGTGTCATAAACGCCTACTGCATAGCTGTAACGCGTAAATAATAGTAATAATAAATAATAATAGTAAAATAATAGTAAATCGGCATCGGCGTATATTGTACATTCTCGCTGTGAAACACATAGCGTGCATATTTTTCCAATCTATGCGTCACGTAGCCTTGTCGAATGGCAGGTGATTTCAAGTACGCCAAAGATACCTTTGCCGTTTGTCCGCTGCGCTTTCGAGTTCCGGTAAGTGTGTGAAATTTGGGTCGATAATGATTGTGTTATTATTTTATACCTACTACGTATTAACTGCACCACATTCGCGAGTTATACGACGCTGTTTTAAGCCTATGATAGAAAAAAAACAGCATTATTGCTGTAACCGACATGCACAAGAATATTGCCGCGCTAACACGCCGCTCTGTCCGCTAAAGACAAAGAAACTGGTCTTCAGGCCCTGTGATGGCCAAAAAGATGCGTGCATTATTCTAGAAATATTTGTAGGGTTAATAAAGATTTACTGTGAGAATGGCTCACTTTTCAATACTTGTGGTATTTTTGAGGGGACTATGACTTTGTGTAGCGCCTCAGGAAATTGAACATACAGGCTCACATGTAATTTAGCGATGAATAGCTTATCTTGTTAGTTTAAACGAAGAGATACTGACATTGCCCAAACAAAACGAAATACGCTACACATTTATTTACTTTGGTTTCACAGACATCCAGAATATTTGGACTTTCGAGTTCTTAATGCCACCCTCTCGCTACGAGTGAACCTAAAGCGGTACGATACAATACAAATATAAATTATAATACAATTTAGAGTGAAAAATACCGATGACACTGCAGTTAGTTCACAGTCAATAGTGGAAAGAAGAGAAGATCTGTGCTAGTAGCCATAGTCCCTACTCGTCTGGGGGGGGGGTTATTGTCAGACCATGATTTCATACTTGAAACTCGTTTGTAAGTGTGCTGCAAATATGCTGATGACGTTGCTACTGTTTCTGCTCCTGCTGCTGCTGTTATAAAGCTGCGATAATAACGACGATTCTGATAATGGATTAGATGCGTTTATTGTGATAATAAATACGTTGATTGAATGCTGCTTATAGGGTCTAAAATTAACAGACAAAAGACTGCGCCGACATTACGCTACCGAGAAGGAAATCAGGTTACGTTTATACGCATTCAACATTCTGCATGCAATGTTTTGAGTCCATTTAGCTTAGCCTATTGCCAACGTTAATTTTGCAACTCGATTCATATGCAGTTGAGATGTGTGTGACCAACATTATGGCAACAAAATTTAATTGCTATAGGCCTAAGTGTGCTATTTTGACTATTCTGTTGATGTGTAATGTGCGTGGTGTGTTTTCATCGGACTTCTACTAAAACCAAAGCCAAATAGAAAAACAATTTTAACCTCCAAAACTTCGGTGGGGTACTACCTCATGCATATCACAACGCGCCTAAGTAAATGAGTAAGTAAACTGTAACTTCATATAGCGCTTACTCAAAAAATCTTTAATGCTTTTAATACACTTTGTCGTTAATATTTCGCAAAAAGAATGTCTTCAGCTGAGGTTTGAAAGTGTCGAGACTCGGCTCGGGGTCACGAAGACTGTCGGGCAGCGAATTCAAAGTCGACCGGCCCGCAACAGCAAAGCGCCGACGACCGACAACCGACCGACCCCACGCTCTAAAGCGGCGTATATGTGATTGCTGCTGTTTATTTAGCTGACCGTATTTAAGTAACGGTCGAGCTATTGGCATGGTTGTTGTCCGTCTGTCCGTCTGTCTGTTCGTCTGTAACGGATATACTGTGGCTATGCTTTAGGTCGTAGGGGAAAATTTTACACGAATAATTAGTCATGTGTGCAAAATTTTAGCTATGCAAAGGGAACATTGTCAAGTCGGCGGTTAAATGGGAGTAGGAAAATGTGCGTTTTTCAGCAAAAAGTGGTCATATCTCCGAAACGGTGAGAGATACGACCAAGGTTAGTACTAATCACTAATAGGATGTGGCATACGCCGTTTAGGCGCAATAAAAATCATCGATCTTAAATAATATCCTGAAAGTCACTAACAACTAGCACGGTCGGCTATTCTAGCGTCAGCTGGGTTTCTTGTTACTGTAATGATTGTTTCGCAGCGACGCCACTGAAGAATTTCGCAAGCACTTGCATCAGGTTGACTGCACCGCAAATCCTGTAATACAAGTTGAGCCTCCGCCACCTCGTCAACTGCTGCCGTCCGAAACACGCTACGGCAGAGGTTTATATTCCATTTCGCACAGCACCGAACGTTTACCGTAACACAGGGCGTAACACATGGGCAGCCAATAAAGCATGACATGAACATTTGGGGAGACGGAAAACGCCTTGCATTATGGTCTCGCGTTGTCCAATCTCGCGATGTCAGGTATCGCGATTTTTGCCGCACAGCAATTGTAACGAACATGCCACGAACAAGTGAATACAGTACAATACAATTTAGACTAAAAATGCCAATGGCATTGCAGTCAACTGTGGAAAATAGGAGAAAAACAAGTAAATCTTAAGTTTAGTTTTTACGCGCGAAAGCAGCTACTGCTTTTAGCGCGTCTTAGCCATCGCAATTCTGTCCGTCCGTCTGTCCGTCCGTCCGTCACACGGGTGGATTAGTCAAAAGCGGTGCATGCTAGTACTTTCAAATTTTTACCGTCGGCTGCTTGGAAGACTCTAATTTCAGGAACCGTAAAGTTTTTCCATAAATTCGAAAAGCGTCACCCCGAACGAGGGTGCTAAATAAAAGGGTGTGGGCAAAATTTGCGATTTTTGGCCATTAAGTCGCGCTGTATCTCAGTAACGGTGCGAGATAAAGCTTAGGTTACTATTAATCACTAACACTAGCACTCGATTGGCGCCGAATTCAATGATCGTGAATGACCTTGAACGCCAAAATAGGGTTTTTGAATTTTTTGGGCGATTTCGGGCTGCGACACAAGTCTATATCATTCACAAGGTGGCGCCACGGAACTCTCGTTATGCGATCCAGATAGAGAATTTGGTATTTGTATATTAACTTACCGTAAACACCCCAATTTTAGCTAAACTACTGAACCGGAACTGCTATAGGGTTTCGCGCGTCTCGTGAGCATTAGCTCGAATTTCTTGTTAGTGTTCGCAAGCACTTCGAAGACGTCATTTCTGACGGCAGACTGTTCCAAGTTCTATTTTTGCAGCGCGTAGATTAAATCACGCCCACCGACACCGTCTGCATTAAAAGGTGGTGGTATTATAAGTCTTAATGGAAGCCCATTCCAGAGCTACGGAGCGTCACCTGCCGTATGGGATTACACAGTGTTATCTGCCACTCGACACAGGTGAACGCGTTCCGCCTTTACCCCAGCCAGATAGGCTGGTACTCGATTTACTTACTCAGGAAGGATGGAAGGCTGAGTTTACCTAGGCGGCTGGTTACACACCGAGATGGTTTACCTGCCCCCAGGCAGTCACCCATCCAAGTACTAACCCGGTCCGGCGTAGAGTAACTTTGTTGACCAGATTAAACGCGTTACCGCTACGCCACGCCAACCAACCTGACCCATTAATTTTACATTCACTCAGAGAACAAAATTAATACATTTTTTTGGAATTAAAGACGTTCTGAAAGCTTAGAAAATTCGACGAACACTTACACTACGATATTCCAAATTTGCCGCTGCTTCTTTCTTTGACTTTTTGTATTCTCTGTGACCTTCAGACATCGGTAGACGTACACGCATTCGAGCGTAATTAAGTCTTACTTTTTATGCATAAAATATGAAGCTTAATCTACCACGAGCAGCAGTTTTGGCGGACAATCTTAGCCAATAGAGTATTAGCATTCTGTTTGATGTGCCGTTATGTAATAAAATATTCATTTTATGTTCAATCTGTCAAATCGCACTCAGAGAAACCATTGTCTTTACAATGCGTTGTCGTTTGACGCCTTCGGTCTATTCAGTTTAATAATACAGTAATGTCAATCGTGTCCTACTGTGCAGACGTGTTAAAGGATAAGGTTATGCTGGAAAAGACGGAAAAAAGAAAAGCAAAAGGAGTCCGTCTTAAAAAGCTTAATTTCGTACTCGCTAAAACGAAAAAAGTTTATTTGTTGCAATCGGTTTACATGTTTCGGTATATTCTCTGCTTTACTTTGCAACTGGCGTCGGAAATATTATCAAACGTCTGAACTGACTTCGGAAAATATTCTCCGAACTTATCCAATTTTTTTATTTGGTTATTTCTTTGTTTTCAATCTATCATTTTTAAATGTATTCCACTTTACGAATTTATTTCTTGTTTACCTTGTGTCACATTCCTTGATCGCTGTTAAAGGATTTTCCCTCTGCATCTATAGGAGCTCTGACGAACATTTTAGCAATGTTTTAATTTACAATAGCGTGTGATGTACATTGTGACAGATCAGCAGCAAAGTATTCTGCCAAATCTTTACTGCACTGAGTTTAAGCGACCCCCGTCAGCCTGGCCACGAGTAAGTACTGTAGCCTAGGCACCCAGACTCACTTTGATGTGTAATATGGATAGCTAGGTCTATAAAAAAATTTTGCGTATATTTCATCTATTTGCCGAGAAGCCCCCCTTGTGCACATTTACATGAAATTTTGCGTGAGGGGTCATCTCGCCGACATAATCAACCGTGCCAAATTTTATCTCAATCAGATCAGGGGTTTTGATTCTGTGGGGTGTCAAATTTTTGGCTTTTCTATAAGAAAGAAAAGTCGCCGTTAACACATGGCTTGAACTACCGTGCAGCCTGTGATGTCACTAATGTGCGTGTCACGTGGTGAGTTTAAATCACAAATGCCGCTTATTATCTGTCCAATTGCTATAGCATAGCATGGGACAGATTATAAAATCACTTATGTCATTCTGTCAGTCTGTCGGTAAACACTCTTACGGCCGCAATTTTGATTCGATTTTGATAAAATTTTGCACAGTGATTCGGGGCCCAAAAAGTAAAATCCAGTTTGTTTGGGATAAAAATCTGATAACTTCTCCTATGTTACCCCAATTTTGAAAAAAAATTTGCATTACAGCCTATGGAGACTTCAAAACGGTATAACTCGGTCCCCGTATAAGATAATTCCGCGCTGTGTTTACTTACCCTTTATTTTGGGGGGTCGGGCAATCTTACGGTGTTATTTAAATTTACCCTTATCCATTCCTGTTGCCATAGCAACCATTCAAATGTTGACAAATTTTGCATTACATCCAATGGAGATTTCAAAGCGGTATAACTCGGTCCCCGTAAAAGATAATTGCGCGCTGTTTGCACCTACCCCCTATTTTCGGGCCCAGGCTATACGATAGTGTCATTGAAATTTTTCCCTTGCCGACTCCTGTTGCCATGGCAACAAATTTTAGAACAAAAATAACTATAACTCGGCCCCCGTGAAAGATAATTGCGCCCTGTTTGCACCTACCTCCCTTATACGAGGCTGTTAGGCTATATAGCGTGGCAATGGGACAGATACCTGGTTCCACAGAACGTATTTCTAGTTGCGGATAAGTTGTGCAATGAGCTTTTAATGTACAGTTTTTCTTAAGGCGTGTACAAAACCAAGCAAATAAACTGAACTGAACTGACATAGTTTACTTCAGCTCGGAGTTCATTCTCTCAATACTCTTTTGTAGACGCAACTAAACTAATCCATAAAACCCCCTATTTTGGCGTTCAAGGTCATTTAAGGTCATTGAATTTGGCGCTAATCAAGAGCCAGTGTTCGACTTCCTATTAGTGATTAATAGTAACCTAGGCCCTATCTCGCACCGTTACTGAGATACAGCGACTTATTGGCCAAAAATCGCAAATTTTGCCTACCCCCTCTCATTCAGCGCCTTCGTTCGGGGTGACCCCCTTCGAATTTATGGAAAAGCTTTACGGTTGCTGAAACTATAGTCTTCCAGGCAGCCGACGGTGAAGATTTGGTGATTCTAGCTTGCACCGCTTTTGAGTGATCCACCCGTGTGACGGACAGATGGACAGACGGACAGACAGAATTGCGATGGCTAAGACGCCCTGAAAGCAGTAGCTGCTTTCGCTCGTAAAAATGAACGATTTGCTTCGCCAATGGCGTGGCGACTGCATGCGAGCATAATTTTAGCACTGACATTATGCTGCGCCTGTGTTTGCTCTCGACATAATTATTATGTTCGCACTGACTATTTGACCGGTTGCTGGTCAAATATTTTGGGCCGATTATGTTACTGTTGTTTTTGATTGATTGACTGACTAAGTGACTTTCTGACTGATACTGTTATTTTGTATTCCTTTTAAACAAATCGTGCCCATCCGTTGATTTTCGCGGACTGTGCAATAACTATCAGTTCAAATGGGTCAGTGTGTCATGGCGTCGCGTGAGTAAGTAAGTAAGTGCCCATGTTGGTGGCAAAAGCGGCGCCAGCGTCACGAAAAACCACAGCGACATCAAACGGCATGCGTCATTTACACTGTTTGAAAAGATAACTTAATGTTTTATATTTTCATATATTCATCGATAAACCGATAGATTGCACACGGAACCGGCGACATACACTATTATTATAAATAATCAACTTTATTCATCGAAAAATTCGGACACGATGGGCCCAAAACAGCAAAAATCCAAGTTTTGTTAATTTAGCTGCATAAACGTGCAGGTAAAAGCATGTTACATTTAAAATGCTAATTATTTTAGTGCAACTTTTCATTATATTATGTAACGGCTTGACATTGGTTATCACAAATGTAATAGGCCGAAACAGCGTCGATGTACTTTTTACGTTTTTATTGTTAACGAGTTTGATTTCGTTTAATATATTAACCCATCAGCATACATTTCTAATTGGTGTGCAAATAAATAACGATAAAACATTCAAATCGTTTTATTTATAAAGACAAAATTAGAAATAAATAACTCTATTTTGCAGCGTTGCTTGCATATGGTCTAATAAAATTTAAATTAGCGAAAATGTTCTGTTTCAAAAAGCGGACGATAACCGACAAGATTGGACTGGACATGTGGGATCGCCAGAAGATGCAGCCCTATGAAAAAATGTAAGTATGCTACATTGTACATCAAATATTGCAGTTTGATCTATCAATATCAATATCAAATATCAAATTGTACATAAAATAACATCATAATGATGTTATTTTAGTTTATTCCTGTTTATGTGTTTCGGTTTTATGTGATTTTCAGCTTCGTAGCAGCAGAACTGCTACTAAACAGCTTTTTTCGTTTGCATTTTTAAAAAACGTTTCTGAAGTTTTTGGTTTCACATGTAGGCCTGTGGTTGCGTGTAAAATATCTTTAAAAATGTTCTGAAATGTTTGTATTTTCACTATTTTATGCCTGTTACTAACAACGTCCAAAACCTGTGCAAAATGTTTACGCTTTAATGTCGTAATTACGAAATAAATTAACTTGCTTTAGTCAACTCTTTTGTTTTTGTTTTCTTTTTTCACCTTTTCTTTTTGTGCAGTATAAAGTGTCAAAAATGGACTGCCGATGTTATGCAGGTCTCAGTATAGACAGCCGTGGAACACCTGGTCACAGTCCGAGAACCCAATCTCATGGGATCCGTGGCGCAAGTACTGACGCTGCAAAAACTTCGCTATTTTTCACGTACAACGTGTAGCTATTGGCATTGTACACATGCATATGTTGTTCAATGAAATATCGAACTCAATCGCGCAACAGAAACAGACTGTAATACGAATAACTATAATGAACTGAACTTGCTTAATTACCCTCAACCGAGTAAAAGTAAAATTGACAGTTAGTAACTAATATTGCGTGCAATAATTTATATCGTCTTTACAGTAATTTGCCAAAAAAATGCTTTACGCTTCGTTACTAATGCGCAACTTATAAACATTACTGTCGAATAAATGCGTCTATTCTGTTGGAAATGTTTTAATACGCGTTTCTCAAACTTGGTTGGCTAAGTTGGCCTTGTTGATGGTATGTGCGCCAGTTATTTTCATGAACGATAAAATCACTCATATTAAGTAAGTAAGTAAGTAAGTAATCTTTTATTAAACAACGGTCAAACGCCATTGCAAAAACAGAACATAACAGACCATAATCGTTACAATATCGATAA
>Ga0056128_1000600_pt1 | contig 33685 bp, 27 predicted proteins | sample WorMetLIZISLAND2_FD_71113 | JGI IMG/M metagenome (GOLD analysis project Ga0056128, IMG submission 71113) | Marine gutless worms symbiont microbial communities from Max Planck institute for Marine Microbiology, Germany - Olavius geniculatus... ...
ACTAAGGGGTCTGGGGGAGCGTCGTGAGCTCCACCAGCGGGGTCCAGGGCAGAGCCCCGGCCGCAAATGCATTTTTAGCATATTTCAAAGTCACAGAAAGCCTCTAGCAAAAAAATGCACATTTTCTGCCCCACATCTTCAGTGAGACAACCACATATTGACATAATGAATGATTCAAATATTATGTATTACTATGCAAAGCTTGCTGTAGACCTATGGCACGTACAGTGATTTGTTTAGGGTGTTTGTCATGCAGGGAAATGAGCGCCGAGGGTCGAGGCGCCTGCAGCGCCGATGGAGTGAGATAGGTGATATTCTGGAAGGAGGGGATATCCCAATCCCTAGACGATTAGGAGATTTAAGGAGCATCGTGAGCTCCCCTATCGTTGTCTGGCCCGGGGTAAAGCCCCGTCCGCTAACGCTAACGCATTTTGGCATGTTTTAGAGGCTGCGGGGCATATTCAAGATTTGAAGGGGCGTGGGGATCTGGGTGACGAAAGTCTTTCATGCAGTGGGTCCAGGGACTGAAGCTTTTTGTAAATAATACATAGATTTTTTGCAATGGCGTAGCTAGGACATTTTTCCCGGTTAGCAAATCCAGAGAATATTCCCTTTCCTTTCTTTCTTTTTTTTCTCTTTCATCGTTGGTCGTCCTTTCCTCCCTTGTCTTTCTTTATTCCTCATGTCTCTTTCCCTTTCTTCTTCTTCGTTTTTTTCTTTTCCTTGCCCTCGAAATTTTAGCTACGGGGTCTGTGAAAGTATCGTGAGCTCCCCCAGTTGGGTCTACTGCAGAGCCCCAACCAAAATCGAATTTGGAGCATCATAGTCTTAAAATTAGAGCTGTTGTATTAGCGCATTAACTTAACGCGTTAATGGGTTACAGAATTAACACGCGTTAAAAAAATTAATGCACGTGCATAAATTCTCTTAATCAGTGTCGGCGCTAGAGAGTTGGAGGCCCTCCAAATGCAACTGTGAGGCCCCTATAAATGGGGGTCTGGGGGCACAGGCCCCAGCAGAGTCCAGGGGTAGAGCCCCTGGTCAGAAGGGTAGAGGGCAAAACCCCCTAAAGCTAAAACACTTTTGACTTTTTTGACGTTTAATGGAAGCCACAAATTTGCCCACTTTTCTAAAAGTTGTAACGCAAAAAATCACATACGATTTGTGTTGTAAATAAAGGCGGTGTCACAAATTTAAACGTTGGGACATAAATAATCTGCGAGCGAAGCCCCACGTTTTGTCCAGTTGCTCTTGGAACCCTTCAGGTCGGTCAAGTTCCAGTGGGGAGGTCGTCCTCATGCAGTGGGAGGGTTAAACCTTCTTCAACCCCCCTGCAAATCGAACACTGTTGTGAACCCTGTCTGGAATCACTTGTTTAATTCAGTGATTATGTTATGGTTGCTGTGTTTGGTGTTAAACAGGTGAAAAACCAAGTATAATAATTTATGATCTGCATTCTTTGCGTAAGCGGAAAATTTTGAGCTCCTCTGATATTCATTCAGATGAATACATCAGCTTGGCTTTCTCTCCAGATTCCAAATATCTGGCCACACAGTCAGCATCTCCTGATTGGACGCTGCTGTATTGGACATGGGAGAAAGCAAAGGTGATGGCATCAGTCAAAACTGGTAATCCACAAGGAAATACAGCAGTCAGTCAGGTACTTGCTTCATATTTTTATTTGATTGGTGATAAGTTAATAATAAATAATATACTATTTTTCCTGTTGTTGTTGTTGTTGTTGTTGTTGTAGTAGCCCACCCTCCATCTTGTACAGGTTAGGCATTGAGGAATTCTGCGATCTCCTTGGGTTGTAGCCAGACGTCCACCGGTGTCAGATCATTTGCTAGATGATGTTACTTTATTTTTTGAATTTGTTTCAAGTAAATTAAAAAATAATCATATTAAGAATGAAATAACGTTGAATGAATTTGATGCTGACTTGATCAATATTTTAAAAGTTACGAGCTGTAGAAAACAAAGTGCCCTTGTTTTTTGGCCAGTATGTGGCATAACTTATCATAATATGTGCAGAATTGACGGTTTGGTGTTTATAGGTAGCATTTAATCCACTGGACAACACGCAGCTGTGCGTTATCGGCAGTGGTCTGTTCAAGTTGTTCCGTTATAGCGAGGAGAGTCTCAAACAGTCTGGATTTCAGAAATTCGATCCACATAACTACCTTTGTCAAGCGTGGATGTCTGATGATCGTGTGATTGTTGGAACTGAAGCTGGCCGACTACTTCTTATGGAATCTGGTGAACTAAAGACTGAATTCAACCTGACCAATGATGACTGTATGGAGGAAAGGTTCGTGAAATTTGCTTGCTGTTTGATCGGAATTTTTGGATTTGTGGGCCAATATTTTGTCTGCTTTTTGCAGTTTTTCTCAAAGTTTCTTGTGGCACTGATTTTTTCTAATAGTTAGTTGGTGATATTTGTTGGAAGTGTTTAGTTTATTTGAACATATTATTTGTTTGGTACAGATCACCGGAGGCAGATCAGCAAGTGGTCAATTTTAGTTCTCCATCCATCACGGCGGTTGTTGCATTCTCCAAGGGCTTTGCATGTGCTTGTGGGCGGTCTCTTGTTCACTTGTTTGAAAAAAATGAAGACAAAGATTGCTACCGAAAGACCCGAGAAATTCAGGTATGTGTTTTATCCATCAATGCTACTACGTAGTTTTTTATTACAAATGTAAAAGCGCTCCGACTTGTACCTTTCGTCTGTTGTTTAAATGTTGTTGTAAGTAAATAAGTAAGTAAGTAATAATTCATGTTTTCAGAGTAACGTCGGGCCAGGTTTGCTTTATATGCTTTGTTTCAAAGCTTGGCTTATGATTTGCTTTTTGCACTTTGATTGAGCAAATTTTCATTCCTATATAAAATTTTATAGTAAGAGATGATGAGCATTGCTGAATAATTATTGTTGTCAAAAGTTGGTTTACTTCTTGCGTTGAAAATCACGTAAATTGAAAATTTTTAAAAATAATTTACTGGTAATTGTATCTTGTATTTCACTTTGAGTGTCACTTACAACCAGTATGTACGTTTGTGCTGTTTCAGATACCTCAGGACCCGTGGAGCGTGGATCAGTTGAAGTCTCAGCAGCAGACCATCACCTGCTTGGCAATGAGTCCATCTGAGGAAGTTCTCATCTGTAGCACGTCCGCCTCACAACTTTATTCCTTCACACTGTCTTCAACTGATCTCGGCCGGGTTGCTGATTAAACTTTCTCATTGCTATGTGGGATTGCTCTTGCAGCAGCAGCGCAAGCGATTCTGCTTATTCCTACACGTTCTTCTATAGCGTAATCTGTCTGTCAATTCGTCAATTTATGCACTGTGCTTAAACGGTCTGACGGATTTTGATGCTGTTTCATAGGTACACTTGTGGGGTCCAGTGACACATTGTGTCTGATGGGGTTCCTGACCCTTCTGGGAAGGTTTGGGTCCGCTATAGCGAAGGGCCGCCATAGCGAAAGGCGCCGTGTCCCGCAGGGATTGCCAGTCGACCAACTAGCTCCTCAGGTCTAAGTAGATCGTCACCGTCATCAGATAGGCTATGTCAAAAGCTGGTAATAGCGCAGACTAAAGAGGGTAGAGTAGCCTACCAGTATATACATTCTTACCTAAGCACAGAACTTTGAGAATGTCAAAAAGTGTCAGTTTTTCTAGTACGGTTTAGTGAGGCGTAGAAAATGGTTTTGGTGTGCATGCATGATCTTCAGAGAATGCTTTGGAAGAAGTTCAGCTGCGATAAGTCAGAGACATTGGTGGAGGTGAAGTCCCATTTCAGATCAATGACACTTCCACTGAAACTTGAGACAGTGTGAATGTTTGCTGTTGCATTCAGGGAGATAAATGCCAGTTTGAAGTGTTAGCCCAGTCTTTTCATTCATCTGAAATCACTGGTCTTGATGTTTGCATTCGCAAGCCTCTGATTGCAACGTGTTCCATCGACAAGTCGGTCCGCATCTGGAACTATGAGACATGGTTGGTCGTTGCTTTTTATAGCAAAAGAGCAATTCACAGAACAAAAAGTTGTTAAATTATCTTACATAATATTATGACTCTAGTCCATAGGCGGTTATTCAGTAGATTTAGTATCATTATCTTTTTTTCTATAGGATATTAGCAGGCGTGATCATCAACGATACATAAAGTCTAACTTGATGATTACTATTGGCTGACATAACACTGTTATTTGACAGAATAAAGACTTTAATCTGAGTTCGAGTGTTGTCACCGTTTGTCTTTATTGCAGCAATTTGGAGTTGTACAAGGAGTTTGCTGAGGAAGCGTACAGCGTCGCCCTGCATCCGAGCGGTCTGTACGTGGTGGTCGGCTTCAGTGATAAACTTCGACTCATGAATTTACTTATAGACGACGTCCGCACTTTCCGAGAGTTCTCAGTACGCGAGTGCCGCGAGGTGAAGAATACGTCGCAGTTTATAGCAGTAGCTTTGATTGCATTTGTTTTCTAACGTGTACTTTAGCCAGTGTTTTTTTATTTACTGATAAAATCTGGTAAGTTAAAGAACTGTTATGAAGTAGGCCTACAAAGATGCGTCTAGAACTTTCGATTTGATCAGCATAATTATTTTGTTTTCAGTCCCTTATCGTGGAGTGTTTTAATGAAAACTACATACCATATACTTAATTGCACTACAAGTGTTGCTTTACTTGCTTGTTTGCATATTTAATTACATAGACATCTAAGGGGAATTTGTAGTGAAGAACTGCAAGTGTCACTGTAACAACCTGCATAAATAGGCCCAATCCTATAGAATGCTGTCTGAGATTGCATACGTATTGCTTGTCGGCAGTGCTGCTTCAGTAACGGCGGACATTACCTGGCGGCCGTGTACGGTAATGTCGTACAGATCTACTCAACGACCAGCTTCGAGAACGTCTCGAACCTCAAGGGCCACAACGGGAAGGTGAAGAACGTGGTCTGGTGTTTGGACGACACGCGGGTTGTGACATGTGGTGTGGATGGAGCGGTCTATGAGTGGGAAGTGCTGACCGGGCGTCGACTGGCAGAGAACGTACTCAAACACTGCTCATACACCGGAGTCGCACTTTCGCCCGATGCCAAGACCACCTTTGCCGTCGGCTCTGATCACACGCTCAAAGAAATCTCCGATTCTCAGGTCGGTTAGCTGCGGACTGCCAGTACAATACCGTACGTTGCAGTACACACTGTGCATATGCGGAGACGCAACAAGGTTTTTGTGCGCGGAAAGCGACTGAGTTGTAGATTATTTATTATGCGGCCGTCTTACACTGTAGCTAGCCACATTACGCCTCTTGCCTCTCCGTTTGGCTGTCTGTCCGTCTATTACACACTGCGAGCTTGTAACTCAAAAAACTCATTTTCAGTAAAACATAAGTCCGCTCAGAAAACTGCCGTTTCCGGGCGGACTAATAAAAAGGTGTAGGCCTAGGCATTGACCTGAACGTTTCCCAGTGCGCCAATTTTTCGTTCAAAGGTGCAAGGTAAAGAGCACCGACCTCCAGAAAACAACGCATATCAGCGTACGTGTTTGCTCAACCCGCCTTTAACCCATGCAGGCTGGCTGGTACTCATTTATCTACCTCAGAGCGATGAAAGGCCGAGTTGACCTGGGTGGTCGGTTTGCCCGAATAGATACTATAACTGCAGGCTCGGCGTAGTCTAGTCCAGTCGTTAATCAGTTAACGACTGGACTTTGCCACGTTAAGCCGCACACAGAACGACGTAACTGAACTGAACTGAACTGACATGGTTTAGTTTTTGACAAACTGACCAGTGGGCAAGCAGTAATGCATTTCAGTAGGAACCGTCTAATGGCGTCGGTGGCCTACGTAACTACGCACACGTAAGCGTGAACCAATGATCAATAGGCTCGCCCTGCTTGCCCATTGGCCATTTCGTGAAAAACTAAAGCGTGTCAGTTCAGTTTAGTTACGTCACTATGTACGCGCCTTTATTGTGTGTGCGGCAGATTCTACGTACGGTGGAGACGCCTGGCGTGATTCTGAGGAGCATTGCCATGTCACACTCTGGACGCATGCTCTTCACTGGAACGTCTGCTGGTAGCATCCGGTCAATGAAGTTTCCTCTCACTGTTCCCGGCGAGTGGACCGACTACCCGGCACACTGCGCAACCATCGTCAAGGTCATTACTTAGGCTACTGGTGAACATTTTGCAATTTGTAGGGGCCTAACGTTTGTTCTGTTGCAACGGCTGTTTAATTAAAGATTACCATACGACTCCTCTGCATTTAATATTCGGTTTTACTTTTGACTGATTTCTGAGATCTTTAGCACGTGTTAATGGAGTGCAAATTCTAGGCCCTATAGCTTTTTACGTCAACATGTAAAGTTGGCATTAGCAGTAACATTCGCAAGGCTTAAAATCCTTGTGAGACCAGTTGCAGTCTGGCAAAATAATAGGAACAGTTCGGAAGTTAACTAATTTTTTAAATTGTTATTTTATAACACTCCACTTAATATTTCAGAATGGCTCATAAAACAGTGACACACTGAATAGTACCTACAGTGTATAAGTACTAAGATAGAAATACTGCAGCGTAACAGACTAAATGCAAACAGTTTTGTTTCAGCAAAACTTTGAAATCAAGCAAAAGACTGCACTAATATTCTTGAGGGGTCAAAACGAATTTGAGGGGTGGAAGTTTTTTTGGACATGTACTGCAACTAGAATCACGTGAACTTTTTAAAGTCTAATTTTAAGAATGATGTTTTTATGTTGTATCAAAACGTGGATGATTTTTCAGATGAAGATGACGTACGATGATCAGTATCTGATCACTATATCCGAGGATTCCTGCATAATGATCTGGAAAGTCCAGGACAGAGAAGGCAGAAACCTTAAGCGTGAGAAGGAGATATTGCACGCAGAAGAAATACTCATCACGAAAAGTGATCTGGAAGACAAGGTTTTTGATTACATATTAATAGTTAATTTTTAAAAATTGAATATAGTTAGGCGGACGGCCGCATATTATGTCAGCACTTGGCCGAGGTTTTTATTTGTTTAAATTGAGCAAAAAATTATGTTATTATGCTTAGAAAATTCAGAATGCACAAATAGTTCTGACGCGTTGTTCTACTAAGTCCATATTATAAACATATTAAACATTGCACTGCACCTCAAATACGTCGCATTTTTCTACACTTTGTTGTAAAATATGGATGCTCTGTACTCTTTTGATGTTGCTGAGAGAGAAACACAACTTCGCTGAAGCCTGTTGAGTTATCAGAGTTTAAACAGAAAAAAAACTTCAAATAGCCGTTTGCACACATGGCCATGTCCGAAAATATGACAGAAACAACTAAAACGTTTTTATAATAATATGCGGTATAGTTCTTCCAGCAGAAGAATTGTTTGTTAACGTGCGGCAGGTATAGTTTAGTTCTTTGTTGAGTTATGATTGACTTTATAAAAGTTTGGTTTGAAGATTGCCAGCCTTAGCTTTAGGCTGAGGCGCCAGTGGCGTAGCCAGAAATTTCAATTGGGGAGCCTCGTCTCCCTTCCCCTGCTTTTCCCTTTCTCTTTTCGTCCCTCCCCTTCCTTTTCCTCCCGCTTTTACCCTTTCTTTCTCTTTCCCTGTCCTCCCCGCTTTCTCTCCCCTTTCTTTCCTTAGAAGTAGGACCCCTTAAAATCCAGTTAGAGGGTCTGGGGAAGCGCTGTGAGCTCCCTCCTATAATAAAGAGCCGTTGTACAAAACAAGTTTTGATGACAATGACTTCTTCGATAGACTGTTGTTTAAAAACTGCTGTTGATTATCACTGGTTGCCTTGATTTTTAATTTCAGTTATTTTTCACTTGCATTACGTAATTTCTTTCTCTGTTTTATGTAATCTGCTCTGGTTTCATGTGTGGTGTGAGTGTGCGGTTTGTCAAACTATAAACGAACATGATAATGATGTTTGTCCGATGCTTTTGTCTTTCAGAACACGACAATGGCTGAGCTGAAAACGCGAGTTGAAGAACTGCGACTGGAGAACGACTACCAGCTTCGATTGAAGGACATGACTTACAATGAAAAGATAAAGGAGCTAACAGAAAAATTTATTCAGGAAATGGAGTCGATGAAAACGAAAAATCAGGTACGTAGCAGCATTGATGTAAAGATATCTTTTTAGTCATCGATGGTTACTTTTCGATAATTATTTTTTTGTCTTATTCCATTTTGACTATATTGAAGGACATCTAAATAAGAACATCTATGTAGTGTTAACCGATAACACTGCAAGTCGTGAAGCAGTTGTTTACTTTGTTCCAAGTACAGTACTACCAGATACAAACATAGATTTGTCTTTGGTATGAATCTATAAAGCACTGTTTTCGTTTGTCATTTTAGGTGCTTAAGACCGAGAAAGACAAGGAGGAAATGAAACACGAAGATGCACTGAGAGAAGTCATGGAGAAACATGTAAAGGAACTGCAGGACTTAGGTTCGTTATTGGCTGCCACACGTTAACAAACAATTCTTCTGCTGGAGAATGATCAATTTTGACAGTACAAAAAGTTCAGCTACTGCCTAGAAAACATGGCGTCAGCTCTGTGCTTTCCTTTCGTCATAGTGCTCTTTAGAATTCGTTTTTTGAGCACATTTATGTGGAGGAGCAATATAGGGAAAGTTTATGAAATTCTGATCACAATAAGGTGGTTTTTAGTGCATCATGAAATGCCGTTTTATCAGGGGCGTTTAAATGACAGTGAGGACTGTTATGACAAAAACTTTGAAGAATGACAGTGCTTGCTTTCTCATGTAACAAGGATGAAATGCACAAGATATCAAGCAAAAATATTATGCACACATACTACATATTAATATTTGTGTACACAAAACGTCTCTCAAATTGGCAGAATCAGAGGTGTGAAATCGTACAGTTAAACAGGGAAGTCAGCCAAAAAAAGGACATGTGTTATCAGAAAAAGTCAAGAAAAAATTAAAACAACAACGATAAAATGGAAGTAAATTTGCATTGCACACAATGTTAATGAGAGAACCACTGACTCTGAGGCTGAATAGGAGGCGCTATGCAAAATTTTATATTGCAATCATGACTGCATTCTGTGTGTTAAAGAGTCGACAACCAACCAGAAGCTGATGTTGGAGTACGATAAGTTCCAGGAGCTGCAGGCCAAGAGTCAGGCCATGCAGGAAGATTATGATCAGCAGGTGGCGGACATGGAGGAGAAGAGAGAAACCGCTCTGCAGGAAATAACTGCCTACTACGAGAACAAGCTACAGGATCTCAGCTCCAAACTGGAACAGGTATCACCCACCCGGCCCACAGTATTAAACAATTATAATTAAATATGTGACTTACGTGTTATTTGCAGGAGCATATTTGTTGCTTTTCCTATGTAACGCTGTGGCATTGGTCACAGTATAATACCATCCGTGTCCAACTGTCGTTGAGTTTTATTATTTCACGTTTGGACAAGATTATACCACAATTTGGAACTGGTCTGCACACAGCTTTTCGCTAGTATCTCAAGAAAGTTTTGTAGTTGTTTGTACAAGAATTATTATAATTTTTAGGCTTTTTAAGGGCAGCTGTGCATTGTAAGCCGTTGTTTCGCTAGCTTGTGTGTAGGGGTGCAACCATGTTCTGAAATGTGGCTCGGGAGACTATAGCCTACTTCCTTTCTCATGCCATTAAAACCCCTCCTCCCCCTTTTTTCTGCCTCTTTCTCTTTTTTCTTTTTTCTCGAGTCTCTTTTCCCTCCCCACATGCAGCTGGTAAGTCTGAGGAGCACTGTAAATTTTGCAAGCTGGTTTGGGCATTACAAGTTTTAGCTCCAGGCCTCCAGCTGTGAAAAAGTTTGGAGACGCCAGCCATCTGTTAAGAGGTAAATGTGGACATATCTCACCCATCTCCGCATTGGTTGCGCCACTGTCTGTGTCTGGCATCACGTTACTGCGCGGCATCGTGGTTCTAAAATGTTGGGGCAAAAAATGGCAATTTTCCGACAGACTGTGGTTGGTCAAAATTTTAACTTTGACCCTGAATTTTTTAAAATGGGGAATTTTCAACCCGATGTGTTGTATTTTTGGAGGAAAATTCTTGGATCAGAAGAAAAAATTTTCCGGCATGCTAAAATTTAGGAAGAGGAAAGGGCAGTTTTGTCTGTGATCACATGTGTCAGCATTGTGTGTTGTAGAGCCGGGATGAAGCGAAGCATGAGAGTCAGGAATACGAAGAGACAAGACATCAGATTGAAGAGGACGCCGATCGCGAGCTGCTCAACATGCGCACTCGCCACGAGCGCATCGTCCGCGAAGAACAGGCAAAACTCCGCCTTCAAACTTCACTATTTAGATTTGTCGTGAACTTGCTGTAGGCTTGCGATTTGATATGGACGTGTGTCGTACAACTTGTCATGTGGATTTGCTGTGAACTTTCAATTTGTTGGCATACAGCACGTTTTGCAGCATGTTGTCGCATGTGCGTCACATGCGGTGGAGTGAGTTGCTTATGCTAAACGTTCATAATTTTATTGCCAACTTTTTTCATCTCTCATTACGTTGTTTAGGTCTATACAGTAACTTTTTTGATGTGACCAACGATGTTAGACCAAGCCGCCGTCGTATAAATAGGTTTATGACAGAACAGCGTAGGCCTAACAGTGTGGTTTCGGTGTGCAGGAGACAAACAAGAAGCTGCGCAATGAGTCGGGCATCATGCGCAAAAAGTTCACGAGCCTGCAGAAAGAGATCGACGACCACAAGGAAGAGATTCGCAAGTACCAGACCGAGATCTCCAAGCTCAACGGCGTCATCCACAATCTGGAGAAGGACATTGTTGGTCTGAAGAACGAAATTCAGGAGAGAGATGAAACTATTCAGGATAAGGTAGGCCTTATACTGTAGCTGCATTTCATCAAAGTGATGAATAAATTTGTAGGCCTACTGCTGTTACTACTGCCAATATACTGGGTGTTTTGTGCTCAAATAGGGTTGTGGGAGGGGTAACCCAAAGCAAACTGCCATAGTGATAGTGTGTGTACTAAATGAAAGCTCACAAACTCTTTTATAACATATCAGAAGCGTAAGAAAATCTAATTAGCGCAGCACATTTCAGAGGGAGAACAATTTGGTCTTACGCATAGGTCTACCTAGATGCCAGACGTTATCTGTTATGTTACCTCGTTTAACGTTAATATAATGCCAACAAATATGAGGTGCGTTCAATAAGTTCCAGGACTGTTCTTCTCGGTAAGCACACAGTGACAGTTGAAAACCAAAACTATTATGAAGTTGTACTGCCACTGTTGTACATCACTTACCATGGTCTTATTTATGACGTCACGTTGTGACGTCATTATTATTAAGATATAAATGATAGGCGTTGACGTTTGTTTAGAGAATTAGATTAGAGAATAATCGTAAAATTTTCTAGTCGCAGAAGGTGTAGAAAGTGCTGAACTTTATTTTAGATTATTTGTAGTAAATAGCAGTGACACTTTATCATGTTTCAAAGTATTTGAATAGTTTGCCCACTTTTGCAGCGATCATTAGTCAGTTAGTGATGATGTCAGTGTTGGAGCACTGCTTATGGCAAAAACGGTCAGCTGCAGACAAAGCAATTTTTGGTTCACTTAAAGGGTTGTTTTTGCAAACGTTTTTGCTCGAAAGACATACTGTGAATGAACAACATTACCAGGCATTATTGTCTGATTAATTACGACCAGCAATTCGCAGCAGTTGACTAGGTTTGCTGCAGAAAGGTGTCATTCTAAAATGGCAGTGCCCCATCATGCAATTGCTTATTAGACAGTTAAGAAAATTGAAAAGATGGGCTGGAAACTGCTACAGCATTTGCCACACAGTCCAGATTTAGCTCCAAGTAATTTTCATTTGTTTGGATTATAGAGCGAATCACTTGGTGACATTAAGTTTTAAAATGATGAAGATGTTCTACAGCATTTTGTCTGGAAATTTTTACAGGTGCCAATAAAAAACTTACTGCTACAGGTTCCAGCCGACTTGTAGAACAATGGGAACATTGCAGTAAACTGCCGGGAAAATATGTTGAAAAGTAACATAACTGTCAGAAATGTGCGATTTACTGTCGTTGTATTAAGGACGTAGTCCTGGAACTTATTGAATGCCCCTCATAAGTTGTAATAATGTAAGACAAGATGAAATGTGATAAAGAGTAGATCAAGTGAGATAATATACGATAATAATTAGTGGCATAGCCAGAAATTTCAATTGGGGGGATGATTGTGCAATAAGTTGATTTAATGTCGTTTCATTTTTAGCAGCTTTGTCAAATATTGTGTATTTTGCAGTAATCAGTTTTTTTACATTAGCAATTTAGCATGACAAATAATGCATGCTATTCATTAGAAGCATTCCGATATTTTGTTTGTAATTAGGAGAGGAGAATATATGATTTGAAGAAAAAGAACCAGGAGTTGGAGAAGTTTAAGTTTGTCCTTGATTACAAGATCAAGGAGCTGAAGAAGCAGATTGAACCGCGCGAGAATGACATCAAAGCTATGAAAGACCAAATACAAGAGGTCGATGAGCGTTTTCGTTGTTTGGCTTTGCTATAATTTTTAATGCACGATTTTCTGTTGCGGCAGTTTTATTCGTTTGACAGTTGATACGTTCGTGTGCGCTATCACAATTAGTCGTTTGTATTTTGTCATATAGTGGACTTTCCGTCACGTGAACGTCACCAGCCTGTCTTGGTTTTTGTCTTGATGAAGGATTCTTGAGACCACATTAGTGGTTGATGAATTAGTATTTTTTGAATGATAATGATTATATTTATTTAAGCGTTGTGCTTGCGGGCACAAAAATAATGACATATTAATGGTAATAATACAATTTAATGGATGATGCAGAGTCGCTGATTGTCTGTTAAAGGTCATTCAAGGTCAGCATGAGTTCAAGAAGTTGATGTGCGTTGTGAAATCGGCTGTCCAGTTTGTGCTATATCGGTACCACTCCAATCTAGTCTAATGGATCTGTGTGTGGAAGCACTTTTAGTGTGCGCGTGTTTCTTTGTTGCAGATGGAAACCGAGTTGGAACGTTTCCACAGCCAGAAATCGCAGCTGGAGCTCAACGTCGAGGAACTGCGTCAGAAGCTAAAAGCAGCCGAAAGAGAAACACTGCGCGAACGTCAAAAGGTCAGATTTGCCTGCAGACCCACGTTATATCAAAAGTTTTCTGTAAAAAATTGCCATCGTACGTAACGTTTTGCAGTTTTGTTTGGTGTGATGCTAGAAAATAATCCAGAACGATTTCAGCAACAACAAATAGCAAAAAATGAAAAAAACTGTAATTAATCTGGGTCATTTTATAAGCTGTATATGATGTAATTTAAGTCGTTCTTCTTGTACGTTTTCAGTAGCTTCGGATTCACTGTTTTTTAACAGCCATTTTTTCAGTTTTTGTACTCAGTTCTGGTATGATTTCTGTAAAAGCAGGTATAATCTTGTATCGGTTAAGCAGGTTTGTGTGCGTGCGTGCTGCTGTGCGCAATAATTGTGTTACCTAATATGTTACTTTTCTGTCCATTTTTGAAGAATTCACTGGATAATTTTGATATCTCGGACGTGTATCATAAACGTAGGCTAATGTTCTTTTTGTTGTTATGTAATTTGATTTATTTGCACGATCGACGGGTATCTTTACATTATGCAGGCTGTATATTAAGGCTACTATAAATTCTTTTTAAGCCTAATATATTTTGCCAACTGTGTTTTAATCGAGTTTCTGTGAACTGGTATTTCGAATGAATAAAATGATGCTGATGCGGATGATTTGTGAAGGCTCGCGAGGAGGAGGCGGTGGTTCGTCGTCTAAAGACCGATCTGCACAACTGCGTCGGTTACATTCAGGAACCAAAACTGCTCAAGGACAGCATCAAAGCTATGTACCAGAAGCACGTGCATGAAGATATGGTAAATAGCCTTAAAGCATATTAATTTTACGTGTTATTCTTTATTGCCTGTTAGCTCTGAAACTGCTTTGTACATGTATCTATGGTAGTGGACTAGTGGCCAAAAAGTAAGCCGTGAAATTTTTGTCATAGGCCCTAAGTCCATCGACATTTTACTAACTTATTTCCAAAAGCTGTTTGACTGACATGCTGAGCAGAAAATGTGCAATTAAATTTTTCCTGAATGCACCAGTAAGGAATACAGAAGTCATTTAAGATTACCGTTCGACGTGTAGTTTGTATATACAGTTTATTAGTTGTGCACCTAAAACCTGTGATATTTTTTTTTGGATTATCGTTGTGCAAGGATCCCCACCGTGGTCAGCCACCTTGTCGTAGTGGTGGGGCTTTGCACCGATGACCCAAAAGATTTCTGGAATCTGGAAGGTAGAAGCTAACTAAGAGCTGACCAAACCCATGAGAGCAGATTTGCTACACGTTACCAGTGCTTTTGTGCTGGTTTCGGCTTCACAGCTGACTATGGCTTTACAGCCGTCTATTTACGGCTTCACAGCCGTCTACGGCTTTATAGCCGTTACCTGTAACCTTGTGGTTACATTCGGGGATGCGCATTGGGTCGAGCTGATATGGCCTCAGCGCTGGGCAGGTGTAAGAGCCTGCCCACCCTGGAGGTAAGGTAAGGTAGGGTAAGGGTGCAAGGATGGCGACATGGCGGCTTGATGAAGTTGCTCTGCTCCGCGCCCGGTTACTACTTTGATGGATGACTGCCAGTGGATAGATACGCTTTTTTGGTATCGTATATTATCAACCATGCACTTTGGTCAACTCGGCTTTCCGTCCGTCTTGGCGCTGATTGTAGCGTTTGATAGTAGCGTAAACATGGCTCGCCTGGAACTGTAGTGACAGTAAGCTTGGGCTGAACGTCAGTCCATGCTGGTACTGTGTGCACGGTACAGGCGGAGTCGGCAAGCGTGGATGCAGATATTCAGAAGGACTTTGCACGCCAGAGAGAACACCTCGAAAGATCGGTCGCGTCACTCAAGAAGAAGCTTACGAAAGATTCGGACATTCATCGAGCCGACAACGTACGCATCATGCAGGTGAACTGTTCACTTCTGTATACGTGTGTATTTCCCGCGTATTAACGCTGCTGGTTGTTATTAATTGTAGATGCAGTTTTACTGCACAAGAGCTCACAGATATTCTGCGGTTAAAAGGTTAAATATGTATAACTCTTCACGAGAGCCAATTTTGGAGCTACAGAGAGTCACGTCACATAACATATTTCTGCCACTTGCCAGTCGCCCTCTCGCCGTGCACTACCTTAACTTCAGCCAGGTAGGTCAATACTCGATTTACTTTCCCTGTAGGTATGGAGGCTGAGTTAACCATTGGTTATAGGCTATGCCCTGTACGCACGCAGACAGACACCCATCCACGTACACTGTAGTAACGGGGCCTGATTTAGAGCAACTGCGTTGATCGAAACACATGCAACACGGTAACTCTCAGCTTGTGATAGTGAAAAATGTTAGTAAGTAAGCCGTATTGTTTCAGCGGCGTGAAACAGGGATAAATGATTACTGGCCGACCGTACCAGCAGTCATGGCTATGGCACAAGCTGTCTTCTTTCTGTCTTGTCTGACTGTTACGTATGTATTGTGGCTAAACGGTACGTCGTAGGGGGTCGGGGATGGTACCGTTGGATAGGAAGATGACGAGTTCCTATAGGCTTTTTACATTCCTATTCTCTCCCAGTCCCATGCAGTCAATTCTTATTCCTTCCCATTCCCATTTCCAATTTTGTAACCAATTTCCATTCCCATGGGATTTCCACTGGGCTTTTCCCATTCCTTCCCATTCCCGTTTCCAAACAGTCGTTCAGTCGATGCGGGCATGAACAATATTAAACCTTTCGAAGACTCACTTAATGTTCAATATCATATGTGTGCTGCTTGTCGTTGAATCTACAAAATTTTCAGGAGATCATCATGCTCTGCACTACTGAACATCGCAAACTACAGAAAATATGCCTAATGTTACTCAACTTTGACAAAAACAACAGTCTGTCGTTCTCTGAGAGGAACATAAGCCTAGCACTGCATCTGCTGATGGGAATTTATTCCCATAGGAATAAGGGCCATTCCCATTCCCGTACATGTTGTTTCCCATTCCTTCCCATTCCCATTCTCAATTTTGTCCTCAATTCCCATTCACATGGGATTCCCATTCCAATTGGGAATCCCACTCCCGTGTTCATCTCTAGTCAGTAGTAACCATGTCGCTATCTGCAGCGGTTTGGCCGCAATTGTCAGCCTGCACCCTTCATTCACGTGCGCGATTTGCCGTATCCTAGCATTGATTTTAGCGTTCAATGGCAGCGTAAACATAGCGGATATGGAACTGTAGTCACCTCTGGGAAATTGCTTTCTGTTTGCGCTCGGAAGTCGGACGGCGGCCTTCGGACGTAGGCCTTCCCTAGCGACAGCTGTGTTTTTTGTTTTTTATTGGCGTTAAAGTGCGACGATGAATGATTTGTCAGGAGAACGTGACGCTGATCAAGGAAATCAACGACCTGCGTCGTGAGCTGAGTCAGGCGCGGACGCAGGTGCACGACCTCGAAGCGGCGCTTGGAATCCACCGCAAGAACAAGCAGCACGTGCGTGCGGCCGCCGACGCGCTGGCCTCCGCCACGACCACCAACAAGAACGCGCTGATGCAGCTCGAGCTGGACGAGAAGTGCAAGGTGGTCGAACTACAGCGCAGCGAGATCGCGAGACTGCGAGGCGAACTGATGGAGATGGAACGACTGGGCAGTGCTGTCAGCTCACGCCCGAGCTCAGCCGCTCGACTGCCGCCAATGTCCGCCGTCGCTGCACAGTAGTACGCAGCATCTGAGCAGAGATCACAAAAAATTATAGAATCCGCTCAGATGCTCTGCCTAGCAGCAATAATAGTCCCATTCGTCTCATACTGAGTGAACATTTCCTTTGTTTCGGCCAGATTATTGAGTCATGTACAGTTTCAGTACTTGAATACTCGTGAAATGTGCCTGTGAAATAATTGACGTTAAAACCGTGCTTGCAATAGTACATGATGCAGCAAAAAAGTGGACCCCTAAATTTTTTCGCTGTTTTCTTAGCAACCGTTTGGAATTTTAATTTGAAATTGTACAGGTTTATTTACTATAACCGTCTAAATCTAACTGCTAAGTAAAATTTGATTCTGTTGAAAAACGACGAAGTTACAGATTTTTTATCATGACCGCCTACCGATTTTTCAGCATTCAAAAATGTTCCGGCTACAACACCAATTTAATAACATCGTTGAACAACACAGTTAAATAATGATCAGATGCCAGAATTCCATTGTCACTGCGAATGTTCGAAGTGTTCACTACCAGCTCCAAGTTACAACACCAGCCTCCAGTCGCCTTATTTGAGAAATCTTTTACAGCCTTGTTGATCGGTCCCTGTGGCAGGTTGTCCCAGATAACCTGAAACGCTTCCTTGAGTTTGGCACATGTTTACGTCTTTGTTTTCAGTTTGCGGTAAGCCTCCAACATTGCACCCCATATGTATTAATCCATTGGGTTTATATTCGGCGAATTTGGAGGCCATTGGTCTTTTGTGATGATATCTGGACAGCTGGCCCGCAGCCAGTTCCGTGCGCTGCGTTGCGCGCTGTGTATGCTGACGCGCCGTCCTGCTGGATGATGAATCCGGTGGGCAGCCGGCGATTGCTTTAAAGCAACGATAATTTAGTGATAATTTATAAACAATATAAATTACTGTTTATCAAAAAGTCACTGTGACGTCATCGGCAGTAACGTGTAGCCAGTTTTTGAAAATTAAATAGCATTTTTAGGTTGAACATTTTTGATACTAAAAAATCGGTAGGCGATCATGTTAAAAAGTCTACAACTTTGTCATTGCTCAACAAAATCACATTTTACTTGGTAATTATATGTAGAAGGTCTCACAGAATAAAGCTGTAAAATTTCATATTAAAATCCCAAACGGTTGCTGAGAAAACGGCGAAAAACTTTAGGGGTCCACTTTTTGCTGCACCCTGTAGTTAGCGTCTGATAAAAGAATCTGATATTGCACTCCTATAATGACTCTTGGTCATAGATGTGGCAGGCTTCAATGAAACATCAGTATGTAAGATGAAGTTGAAAAAATAGTAGCATAGCATAAAGTAATTAAGCCTGTAATGTTGTAAGTTTGTGATGCTGTTAAAATGGATGTCAAGTCAGTTTTATTCATTTAATTGCCAGCGTTTTACATAATATGTATGTTATGCAAGGGACAACGTAGTCTGCTGAGCTGTTTAACAACCGTACTGCTGATTACAAGTGTAGTGCGAACTTGCTGATAGAAAGTACTGCTAATTAAGTATAGCTATGTTACATAACTTACAGTAATTAATGTACATTATTTTGTTACATAGGCCTATGTGGATCTACTGCTGCTGATTGCCGTGATTTATTTACTGTTTAATTAATCGTGTGTTAACTGTATAATATTTATACACTGGTGTTGGTGGTGATATATCTCTTAATGGGAAGTCCGTCTCAGAGCTACGGAGCGTCACCTGCCGTTTAGGATCACACAGTGTTACCTGCCACCCGACACGGGTGAAAGCGCCCCGCCTTAACCTCAGCCAGATAGGCTGGTAATCGACCGGATGGATGGAAGGCTGAGTTGACCTAGGCAGCTGGTTACATACCGAGATGGTTTACCTGCCTGCAGGCAGTCACCCGTCGCAGTTCTAACCCGGCCGGGCGTAGAGTAACTTTGTTATCGGATGAAACGCGTTACCGATACGCCACGCCACCAACACAACACACTGCATCACAAAGTATTACAATTTGCAATTGTGTGATAAAACATGCATACATTTTCTTTGCTGCAGATTGTATATGCGTTTATGTGAAGGGCTGAACAGCCTACAATAGCGTACATATTTACATTTTTCGCTAACATAATCTGTTGTTATTGTTGCCGGACCTTTCATTTTTACATGTACTTCATTATGTATACCAAGTGAAAGCTGCTGATAGAGCGTCTTGCCCTGTCTACTGCCAGGGTGCGTACAGACTTGTCTATACTGTTTTCCAGGACTGTCCAAGATCAAAAAAAGAAAAATTCTAGGTTTTTGGGACCAAAATGGTGATACTGTTTTTTTGCAGAAAATGGCTAGTCTTTGTGAGCATGGTTAGGTGACTGATAGTCATTCCATCCACAAAATAAAAATTGCTGATTTATTGGATTTAGTTTGGCCAGAGTTATTACTTTTACTTAGCAAACTGATGAAACACAATTAACCTTGCCAAAATCTAGGACTCTATTCAGGACTTTTCTGAACCATGGCCTTATTTCGGGACTGGAAATTTAACTTCTAAATGCCATGACTTTTCAGTAATTTCTAAACTCTGTACAAGCCCTGTTGTATCATTCCAAGGGTTTACTGCGTCAAAATGATCTTTAAGTACTCAGTTGACTTACTGTTTTTTCATTTCCTTCACAATCAGTGCATTTGATGACAGACACCTGGAATTGGATGGTAGCTTATCTTATTCTCCAGTCTTTTATCAGGACATTCAACAGAAGAAATCTGAGCTATTGCTCACGAGATGCATGAAAGCCTGTATCAGTTCCTGTTCACAAACTGTCAGTCTGTCTCCAGCCATTTCATCCCAGTTCATTCTTGTAGTGTGCGCTGCAGCCGAAGATCGCAAAAATCAATAAAAACCCCTTATTTTGGAAGCTCAGGGTCTTTTAAAGTCATCGATGTTGATACGACTGAAAAGCTCGTCACTAGTGCTTGTTGTGATGGTCAGCATGCCCATGCCTATCTGCAACCGTTTTTACGAAAGTACCGCTTTTTGATGCTCTCGTGTGCGAGTTTCCCTGAACCTAGAAAATCGAGACTTGGACCGTCAAAATCTACGTTCAATGCTAAAAAATTTTAATACGCAGCTTCTCCACGTCTATCTTAATTGATTTCGACGCAATTCGCTTTTGAAATGTGTCTCGCAGCCCGAAATTGCCCAAAAATCTATTAAAAAAACCCTATTTTAGCATTCAAGGTCATCCAAGATCATTCGGTGGCAATCGAGAGCCAGTGTACGATTTCCTATTAGTGATTAATAATAACCTAGGCCCTATCTCACACCGTTACTGAGATACAGCAAATTACTGGCTAAAAATCGCAAATTTTTCGCACCGCCTCTCATCTAGCACCCTCGTTTGGAGTGACGCCCTTCGAATTTATGGAAAAGCCTTACAGTTGCTGAAACTAAAGGCAGTTGGCGGTGAAGATTTGGTGATCCTAGCTTGCACCGTTTTTGACTGATCCACCCGTGTGACGGACGGACAGGCAGAACTGCGATGGCTAAGATGCTCCAAAGCAGTAGCTGCTTTCGCTTGTAAAAACGTATTCCAACAGACGTAAAGTTAATCAGAAAGAAAAGAAAATCAGCCAAATGAACAACTGTGCAATATAATTATTATATTCACACACATACATACATTCAAAGTTACATACATCTTGATTAAAACTCAACGTTTCACTGCTGAACTCTACTAAACAAACAACTAAAATATTCCAACACACTGGAAAGTGAAACGATCATCGTCTAAATATTATGTAAATCGGTACAATAAAAATTTAATAATTAGACCTTCATCAATATTAACGTACATCAAAGTTTCCAAATATACAAGTAATGGAGACGTAAACGTGAATGTCAAACGGGACAAGGATAGCTGGAAGAAACTCTTCCGCAGCTTGCGGACATACGTTATTACTGTGAATTGCTTCAGAACACACAGCTAATTCAGCTTCCACTAACCAACTCTCGTAACTCACGCTATATCAAGCCATGGTGGAACTGGCAATAGGGAAAACGGCCTTGCAACAATTGAACCCGGCAAGAATGCTGCCAAAAAAGTCCAACTAAGTTATGCTAATATTAGGTTAAATTAAATCTAAATTACAGTAAGAGTAACAAACATTCGCAGAGTTCGACAGACGCTTCCAACTAACTCTTGTGACAGACATTGTGCTAACTTCACAGCGGCAGAAATTGGACGCAAAATCAACCAACAATCACAAGCTCTCGCACCAGTTTATGCAGCTGTTCAGAACTATTTGCCTCCAACGTAACCGGCGCTGCATTGTATACGTGACAGCTTGATAATTACAAAGTCTGTACATAACGAATGAAATGCGAAATATCAGAGAGTACAGACAGAAGGTCGCAACGGGTTATCTGCCGTCGAGGCAGAGAATACTATCAGCTACGTGGTCAGTAACAACGTTGTCAAGATCAGTGCATGATAACGAATTGCTCAGCAAAGAAACGAACGAGTTTTGTGCATGGAATGAATGCACAGAAATGCTTTGAGCTTCAGCCATAAAAATCAACATTGATAGTACTGACGATGTTTCATACACACCAACCAGTAACTGTGAATAACAAGTTGGCAGCACTGACAATCAGAGGCCAACCAATTACAGCCATCAGGAACTAAACAGTCAACATAAAATGACAATGCATGTGTGGCCATGTCCACATACAAATTACAGGCAGCAATACACATATGCATGAAAAGTCTGCATACACACCACTGCCGAATATTAACTACCAATATAAGAAAAAATGACCCTAGAATAACGACCCGACTGCAAACTGGTAGTGCTACGTCAAAAGGCACGCGTGATACATGTCAGCAAAATGTACATACATTGTCACGAATACAGCACATGTAACAAGTCTACACGCACGTACGCAACAAACGGCAGTTTGACAATTCCACAAAATTATTCACTGAACTCTGCAGTCTGTGAAAGAATAGGAAATCGATGAGGCTGACATAAAAGCTAGAAATCCAGACTTCAGTTCGGCAACTGACGGCAATACAAAAATTTACAGTTTGTAAACATGCACTATTTGAATTGAACCCACAGACATGCCTGTAGTAACAGTTATCCTTAGCCAATTACACTGAAATAGACAAACTATGCAGAAAAAAACTCATCTTGAGAAAATTTCATCAAAATATTACTTGAGCAGCTGACACTACGAAGCTCCACCCACATTCTGCGCTGTTAGAACTGTAGTGGCATACATCTTTAGTTATAGTAACTGTAGCATATGTATAAAATTTCTTCAGTAAAAATATCCAATATCAAAGACACATAAAAACTGATTCAATTTCTAACAAAACACTGTTGTTAAAATTTAGCTCAGATGCACAAATCTAGAATTACATTTCCATGCATCTGAATGACAGCAGAATTTTTGATATGTACATTGCACGTATTGTAGCACAACTAGCAGTGTTAGACACCGGACAACAGTTAACTGCACAAGTTGAACATTACAAACTAGCGAATTTCATGGCATACTATCAAATCCACAGTACCATACATTTAAACACTGCTCATCCATTTAGAATCAACGGCCGAATGCCATTGCACGTATGACTATTACAGTTATGTAAAAAGAAATCTACATCACTCTTATAAAACATAAACAAAGAACACAGAATGCTGCAACTTACCACAGAGAGACAATTAGTTGGGTAACTACAGAACTAAAGGCAGCACCTCACTGACTACACAAAACTCACAACATGTGCGGCTATTGACGGAACAGCTAAGTAACTAATTCTAGCAGACATATCAAAACCAATCTTTGCAAACTGTGCCAACTGCATACTGTAATTATGCATATCTTGAGCAGATCAATAAATTAAAGCTAGCCTGCAGTGCAGCTGGGTGATTCTGCTGCATCAACAGACACACACGGTACTGCTGTGTTATCGTTACAGCATTTTCACTTTGAGTTAAAACCTGCTACGGTGCCAATATTAAAATAAACCAAAATACATGCAACGGCAAATAAACTAAGATATCATTTTCTGGTCAAGAGTGAGTGAGTGAGTAGGATTCAACGTCCCGACTGACACAGTATAGGTCATTTCGGGGACGGCCTTTGCAGGCAAAATTGCACATACACATAATAACGGAAGAAACAGTTTAACCTTTATAGAAAGTTAAACCTTTATAAAACAGAAAAGAAGAAAAAACAACGGAAACCTACAATTGTAAGAACTGCCGATTATAATTGTGCATATGTATCGAAAACGGCAGTTCTAACAATCTTCCTTGTTTTCCTCCAAACAGTCAGGGAAGATTATAAGAACTGCCATTTTTGATACATATGCACAATTATAATCAGTAGTTCTTACAATTGTAGATTTCCATCGTTTTTTGTGCTTCACAAAGGTTAAACTTTCTGTAAAGGTTAAACTTTTTGTTCCGTTATTACGTGTATGTGCAATTTTGCCTACAAAGGCCATCCCCGAAATGGCCTATACTGTGTCTGGTGGGACGTCAAACCCTACTCACTCACTCTAGTTAAGGGCCACAAATCACCCAACTACATGTGTATGACACAATGTCGATAACACTAAGTCATCAATAAATACCGAGACACGATAAACTGCAAAAATGAGATTTAACAGACAAACAGATAGAAAAGCACTCAACCACACAATGCAGCATAGAAGAGCTACAGCGGTGCCAAAACATCACTTAGGGATACTTTAATGATATCACAACAAATGCAAAGTTTTGTATGAGATACAGTAAGCTTACACGGACAATGTAAATCAAAATGAAAACCGGTATCACGCCTCATTTTGACTCTGAAATAGAAGAAACTCTTCACAGCAACTCTTTTTCGATCCACATCAGTATCACAAAAAAGAAATGACATACACAGTGACAAATCAGTTTCAAATATGTTCAAAGCTTATTGTGGTTTACATTTCATCAAGAGTCTCTTCTCACCAACGTAAGCTACAGTGTGAAACTGACAATGCCTTTAAAAATCAATCTATCTATGTGCCTACTTATACAAGACTAGAAACATGTGCAAACAAATAAAGAACACAAAGCCTAATCTACTGCAGACAAGGCCAACAGGTGACACTGAACAGCATAACACATCAGAGCCGTTATAAGCGCCAACGGCTAACAAAATCACTTACTGGAAACTGAACACGGACTGAATGTACACAAACAAAGCACAGACTAGATCATCTATACACCAATGCCAACTAGCGGATAACACAATGAACGCAACATTCAGTTATCATGACTACACAATGAGACATAATCACTGGATCGCCCCTAGTGCCAAATGGCACAACTTTATTGAATACTGCGCTGTTTTCAGCATAAAAATTCCCACGACTAAGCAAGAGATTGCGTGCATTTTTGCAAAATGTACCCACCTTACTTACTGCCTTTACTAACAGCTTGGGACATAGTGCCTAAGCTGAATAATGAACTCGGCCGGTAGTCTAAAATGTTGTTTCTTGAATACTGTGCTATTTTTGACATCAAAATTTCCAAGACTAAGAATGAGTTTGCATGCAATATTGCAAAATGTAACCACCATACTTAACACCTTTATTAACAGCTTGGGATGTAGTGAATCGGCGCATTATAATCATGGCAGTCAGGCAATGGCGTATCTTCACGAGGGTTAACGTGAAAGACAGACGCTAAACTCGTCCAGTAGTCTTGAATGTTGTTGTTGTTGTTTATAACAACTAATCTACCACAGCCAGACGTTTGTGCCAATTTTTTTTTCAATTTCCGTCATTATGTTCAAAGGTTATGCAACAAAAAAAGGCCGTCCAGTAATTATGCCTCAGTCACTGTCTATATGGGTAGTTCCCATGCTACCACAGCTGCCATCAGACAGCACAAATCTACAGCAGCTCTCCATCAGCATAAGTAAAACGTTCTGCTAAGACTTCTAAAATCAACCACTAACATCCCACCGTGCTGTGATTAGATGCATTACTAGCCAATTCAGACGTCAATCTCCTTCCCTATATTTCTGGTAGTCATGGCATGTAAAAACTAGGTTTCGTACTCAGATAACACTTCACCTTATTTCAGCAACAGAAATCAGACAGAAATACAAACAAAATTTGTAATGAACTGTGTGGTTACGATGGCACCTTCAAGCACATACATGAACAACAAACTGCTCCTACAGTGGTTTACGTTTAGCTAAAATGATTATTCTGAATAGAAAGTCAAAAGTATCACATGTGTGGGTACTCAGTCAAAAGTTGTAAGAGCATATTTTCCTATCGTAATGTTACTTATACTGTTTAATATGCATGATTCAAAAGTGCTTAGCTGTCACAAGAATTGTCAAATGCAGCTGACTACTGAAAATGACACAATCAGGACTAAGCCAATACACAATGAACTGCCACGATGCAGTCAGGAAAAGCAAATGGGCAAATAATCCAACTGCATATTATGAAACAATCATCAGCACATAAGGATAATAAGGCTAAAGTACACTTGCCAACACTGTTTTCCAGGACTTACCAGGACCCAAAAGAAAATTTTTTCCAGGACAAAAATCCCATTTTCCAATAAAAAGGCCAATTCCTAGGTGGAGTATGTTCACAGATAAAATCAGGCAATAAAAACGACAAAAACTGCTGATGTCATCAATCACGACACTGGCTTACCGTAAAACTTCTGATACAAGCCAGGTCTCATATAGTAGCCAGGTCCCTAATATAAGCCGGGTCTCCAATATAAGCTGGACATCCAAGTAGAGGCAGTAGCAGAACTTGCTGTAAGTGCACTAGCAGTTGTAGTAGAAGTAGTGATTAGTTGTATGTGCAGTAGTCTTATACACTCACTCTAAATTGTATTGGAATAATAGTATTGCCCACAATATTTGTAAAAAAGTGTATTATCCTGGCATGACACGTTGACAATGTTTTAATAAAAGCTAGGGGCTTCTACTAAAAGTTTTACGGTAACGCGTTTGAACACATTATTCTATACAATTAACATTGCTAAAATTCCAGAACACCATAAATATTTTCTGAGGATTTTTCAAGACTTATAGCCTTATTCCAGGACTTTCCGAAATCTGCAAGAACACTGAGATGAGAATACCAAGAAATGACACAGGCATGAACTGCTGTCATACTGGCAGGCATATCACACAGAATTAACACAAACTAACATACAAATGTACTAGCATTCAGTTCTATACACAAAACCATACCCAAAATAGTTTTACCCCAACATCTCCCTGTACGTGTAGCCAATGCAGGTGAATGGTGACACAGCAGCGACCACAACTACTTTAAATAGAAGCTACATACGCAGATGAAGATAAGCTCAAAAACGACACAGCAAACCTTGGCTACTTCCATCAAGGCAGCCTTAACAGTCTCAATCACAACACACAGAATGCTGGGAGACCACATTAGCAACAGACAGCATGCAGCTCTCAAGGTGGGCTGCGTTCACCTATGTTGGGTGGCAGGTAACGTCCAGTAGCTCTGCGATGAGTTTCCCATAAAGAGTTAAGACACAACCTTTAACCAATTTAACTTCATACCAGATGATACAGAGCCATATTTTTATGTCTGATGTTCACAACTATCAGATATTATATTTAATTTCAACCCTGATGAACATCACTACAGACCAAACAGATCAACAGAACAATGCGATAATTTTAAAGCAAAATGTTAAAGTGGTCGTACACAAAACCTCTGCAATGACAAAACCATAGCTAGACTGCTTAAATCTTCAACGATTTTCCATGACCTACTTTTACTATTAGCCAGTGAAATTTTCCTTGAAACATGGTCATTCAAAATCTAAACACAACACATGCAAAAAGCCACAGTCTTTGCTCACAGCAGTTGATCAGCAGCTGAACTGTCAAAAGAACTGCACCATTGACAACACTGCATCACTAACACAAAAACATAAAAACATCAGTAAAACAGCAACCAGAAAAACAAACAAAAACAGCGACAAAACAACACATAACTCGTCAATTAATCACAGGTAATTTCCAATTTAAAACACTAGTCCAACACAGCATCAAGACGAAACAACTAAATGACTATGTCTGTTTACAGGTCTGGTAATTATGCGAACTGCCATATGACCGGCATCGAACTACAGCATACGACGACTACTGCAATAGAAATGTACAAACATCTCAAAATAAATGTACGACGATGTAACAATCAAAAAGACACACACATAGACAATGAAATGTGCCTCAATGCCACTTTATCACCAGATTACACTGAGCAAAACGATGCACGAACTAGCATAGACAGCTGTCACAAAAGATACACTGTACAATGATATGATCAAACAAAGACAACAACACCCCATGAAACGACAGCACAGTATTTTCAACATTTACTAGAGCAAGTTTCTGCAGAAATGGCAATTACTCCTAACCAACAAAAAACCAAAAAATACACCTGCGATTCGTTACCATGATCGATGTAATCAGTTGCGCTATAACAAAGTTGTAAAAATCTTGTAGCAACAAGCCACGTATGTATTGCAGCTAGAACTCAACTGTTAGTGGAAGACCGGCAGAAGAGGCAACTTGGCAACTGAAACATAGCGCAGAACATTGACAGAAGTCGGAAAGTACAGATCACAACGTGAAATGCTGTCTTCACATTACACATACCGAATGGAGATAATGATTGAACGATGCAGAATATAGCGAATAGCTAGAGACATCTCCACACAGAAACTAGCACAAACGCCATGCTAAGTACACATCACAATACAGAGATTCCGTCATCTAGCTGGAATAAGCTGCAAGCATCCGACGAACGCTATACACAAACTTTTCCTGCCGATTAATGCAAACTGGCTGGTTACAAAAATCTGCAATATCCCAGGTATTAACAGAAATGTGCCCACAGCGAATGCAGTCAGGGAACAAAATATTCGACGACACAAGGGATGGGTTTCCAAGACAAGGAAACTTAGTTGAGCAAGATAAATGGTCGGCAACAGTATGCAGTTCTTTTAGACATTAAGTTATGTTCGGTGAGTAATACAAACATCAGAGATAAGAAACACGAACAAGCATAGTTATATGTAAAGTACAGTATATCATACATAAATTACTTATCTGATGGAAAGAACATGCATTGGTCACACAGCAAAAGGCAACAAGTTTATTATATTGGAAGGAAATCATCCCAAATACCAAAAAAAACGCCAACAACTGTATTTATTTTAAACATAAACAAAACGAAACAACACAGATTTGCCGATATGGCAGACAAATAAAACACAACCTAACAGCTTGAAATAATTTCAATATCACCAACAACAATACTGAACAGCGTAGAAAAATCCACAGATGAAAAGTTGTTCCAAGCAAAAAGACTTTAAATAAACCACAATGACTACATGTTTTGCCTTCAGATTTGTAATATAGCACAGCAAAGACTTAGATAACTCCCATGAGATTAAACACATATAGCTGCACATGCATTAAGAGAGATGCACTACAAAAATGAAAAAAAAATCACAGCAGATGAATGCACAACCGCAAGAGTCAAATAACTGTGAGTTATCAGCAAATATTTCATAGGCAATTTCAAAGTGCACAACTGGACAACATTTATGCAAAATCTCACCTCAAAGAATCTCACCTAACCAAAACCACAACCATGACAGCTGGACTTTTAATGACACCTGCAGTGCATAGCAAATTATGAAAGCTGAAAGTAAGAATACTACATTACCAAGATGTTTCTACTGCATACAAGTGATTATGATATGCTGCACCATTGGAGGAGATGCACAACCATCACCAAAGCAACACAGTTATTAAAAACAAGTTAAAGCTGACTGCAGGAACAACTGTAAGTAATTACTGCCATGATGAAAATAATTAATACTTTATTAACTGAATGACGACAAACGCAGAAAATGCTGGACGCTATAATTTGATAACACATACTCTTGTACAATAAACCACACAGACAGAATTGCATGCATAACTTTGAGAAGAAAATGAAGTCCGTTACCACACAAAAAAAAACAAACTTTGCTTTACAGGCAATCTCCCGTTTCTCTGCCAACCATAAGAAATTTACCTACCTAGACTCGGGCACACAGAAGCTGGTTCAAAGTTGAAACTACGAAGCACACGGCACCATTATAATGCACAAAATTTGCACAAAAATAGCAGCTCTAGATTGAAAGACAAAGCGCCATGACTACAGCCAGACAGACATTATCAACTCATAAGCAGTCGACAGTTATTGCCATAACAACTTCACGGCAACGACAATCACAGAATCTAACTACACATGCAGACAATCAGACATCCCTTGAAAACCACATTAGAATGAAATCATGCAAACGCACAAACAGACAAAGTAGTTATGCTGCAGCCTTCACACTGATCAAAACATGGGCGAAATAGACCCGTATTATTATACGCACACGGCAAATGCATACGCTGAATTATCATAGCAAGAAAATGGCCAACGTAACATGCATAACCTAAAACAACTAGTCTGGAGGCACTTTGGCTGGCGACAGCCAACTACATCGGTTGACGATATTAACCAACCGCTGAAGCGCAGAGCGCCAGCGACGACGACGTATCTCAATACATCGACAGCAATGCTACTAACTTCTACTGCACAAACACAATATCAGCAAAATATCGCGGACAAATAAATGAAGAAACAGAAGAGATGAATGCCATTACTGAAGCGAGAAACGAAAATGACTCAGTTTGGATTGAGATATGGCACGTCCGTATGACAACACGATGCCGGTCAAGTGCGATAACACACAAACATATATTCAAAGTCAAAATATCTTCTTACACCAAATGCAAATTGCAAACAAAAACTGAACATGTTGCGATTCACTATCACTCAGGATCAAGAGTATTAAGATACAGTGTAAACACACACATATAAAGCCACATTCCACTGGTGAGCAATGGTTGTTAACGCTTGAAGCAGTTTAGTCCAAAATACTGTCAGTTTTTATCCGTGCATAATCTGTTGTCAGATGAAGAATGACCGCAAATTGCTGAACAGTGACTCAGCTGATGGTGCAGCAAGTGTGAAATTTCCAACACTCGAAAACAACTGGGAATCGTAGTAAACAGCAAATTACCACCGCATACCACATACGTATGATGCACATCAATGCCGCAAACGTATTCCAAATCATGCCATCAGCATCGGAATGTTTACAAGACGTTTATTTGCAATTAACAATTACGGACGCAAAATCAAAACAAAAAAAATGGAAACGACAGTGTCATGAACCGAACGCACATACAATAGGATGCAATATATATCAGTAACATTATAAGCATCAAAAAACAAACAAGACAATTATCACACTGAGGCAGTACCAGAAGCCTACTGCTCACTAATGATAACAACAGTCACATAAGTTCCCATCATATGGACATTACACAAATCGCTAGAACATTGTGAAATAAATTCCGGAACAAAAACAATATTTCTGAACTCTGTTCACAACATTCAGTATGCAAAACATAACAGATTTGATCTGTACAACGACTTTGATGCAATTTCAATCAAGGCAATCATCGCTACATGCTACAAAAGTTCGATAAGTGACATGTAGCAGGTTCCTATCAGACAGCCGGTTACAAGCTCGTGAACAATCTACGGCAACATATCAGACTAAATGATAACAATGCAACAACATAGCAAATCAATATTCATACTATTTGGCTGACAACATACGAACAATATCATCATTCGCACGAAAAATGTACAAGTGCGTGGCAATTAATCAAAAAGTCTGTTGTTACAATTGATCTAATAATAATAATAACAAATGTGAGAAGCCTCTCAACAAACACATGCGCAGATGGTCGAACGACAGAAAAACGCAACGAATGACACCTCAATTGCATATTGCTGAAGTGGCGACTTATCAACACAGTATTATCATCACGGACAAAACGAGATCAGCGTGGTAATTAATCCGAACGACACGGAAACATCTTGCACAATAAACAACAATACTCCCTGTCTGACTGTTAGACAAACGGCGACAAAAACGTGCGACAAGCACAGCACTGTACTTTGGCGTTCTTCGAACGTCTCGATATTATACAAAACTACTGCACGATCGGTCAGCAAAATGGACACAAATCAACTGCACAGTTACACTCTGTCAAGTCATACACGACTTTCGGCAAAGTCTCACTTTCACCATTCACTCACAAGTATTCTTCCTTCGAAGCTAGAGGCTAAAACTACAGGTAAATGAAGCACGCAAAGCAACTCATCGGACAGTATGCTCACATGCCATCTGCCGTCGACCATGTGCTGGAGCCCCGAGCCTTAGCTGCGGGCGGAGCAACGCTGGACAGGCCGGCAGCAGTTGACAATTGAGTCCATTGTCCGGAGCTCAGCAGACTCTTGACAGTGTCGGAGGTCACAATGTCTGCTGAGCACAGTGGCTGTGGACTGTCGGCAAACGGGAAAGTGCCAAGCGTTGCACGAGCGCTGATTGCATCATCGCGGTTCACGAAGCATGCAAGAGCATGGCCGACGAACTTGTTGTAGAAGAACGTCTGCAGCAGACCCTGCTGCAGGCAGAGTGACTGAATTCTTGGACCATCCAGCTGCAACATAACACACCACCAACTAGATCAACATCAACTACATAACAGTTATAATTTAAAACAACAAAAATGGCTCTTAACAACCACAAAATAAACTGATCGGGTACGAATACACTTTCAACATTGTTGGTAATCTGCTTGTAATTATTATCCTTTCACTAACCACCACTCAAACGTCCCCATTATCATTCTTGTTATCATTCTTTGTGTGAAAAAAGACTGTTAAAATCTTTGTTATGATGTTGTCATTCAGGGTTCCCACTCGAATGACAGAATCAAAATTCAGGACTTTTTCAGTGCCACAAAAACGAGAAAAACCCATCGACACTCTTTGCTAAACAACAAGTGCCTGAGCTATTTTAGTGAGAAAACATGATACATAAAGTATTACCCAACAGATTAATGACGCATTGTAAACACCACAGACAGCAAGTAGTATATGAAAATAAAAGCAAATAATTTAGTTTATGTGAACCACATAAGCAACTCTAGTAATTATTAAGCACAAATGTTAACTGGAAAAAATTACAGATTCAGTATCTAGGTTTTTCAGGATAACACTAGCAGAAATCAGGACTTTTTCAAGACTTTTCTGGACCAGTGGGAACCCTGCATATTTATCTTCAGTTGATCTTCAGTTTTAACTCTCCATTTTAAAACCGATATGTCACTTCTCCAGACTAATCATCCTTTTCAAAAATTTCATCAAACCATGTCAACTATTCGTAAGGAAACAAACTACATGCATCGATGCGTAAATAAATTAACAAATACTTCGCAAGAATCACGTTAATGAAATCCGGCTAGTTTCATTCATACAAAGCAAGAGCAACAATGTTAACAACTAATCTGCACTTATCTTTACAAACCAAAGCCGGTGACAATCATAAAAAATTAAAAGATAATAACTTTAAAAAACATTAACAATGACTGAATTTAAATTGACAACTAAAATGTAATTACTGTCCAGTGTCCCAATTAGACATTTTCATCTATATCAGTCACATAACTAACAACTATCACAAATGCATGAAGACAAAATGACTAAAATGTTTTTCACCCAGTCTTGCAAGCAGACCAAAATGTTAACATTCTCTAGACAATTTCAGTGTTTGTAAAGTAACATAAACAGCTTAATGGCCTCCAGTTTACAATGCTTTTTAAGTGATGCGACTTTAATCAAAAACATAACAACTGAGTTTTTTAGGAATCACAATTTTTAAACTATCAAACATGTGACCAACCATTAATTTCTATAGCCCTAAGATAGATACAAGACTAGAAATTTGGGGCAAAGCCCAACGTGAGTCCGCCTGGCGCCCTAAGTCAGACTGGAGGAAATTAGGGGGAAGGGTGGTAAAATTTCCCCGGCATCAGTCACATGGCCCAAACTCAAATGCATTGGTATACGCCGAACGTGCATTGTCGACTTAGGGTAGGTCAACATGAGCGCTTATAACTTTGTTCATAGTGGACCGAATTTCACAAAATTTCTTTTGTTCAACGCCCAAAAGATCGTTTTCGTCAACGCCGTTTAGATTTTGTCGCTATCTTCATCGGTTCCAGAGATGTTTGCGCTCAAACTCGAAAGTTGTCGTAAATTGCACCAATTTTTGCACGTTTTTTGCCCTAACAAATTTTAAGGGGGGCGATGCCCCCAAATTTCGTACTTGCGTTAACACTCCAACCTAGAGCCACGTCAAGTGCCAAAGTTTAGTCGGGCTACACTCCCTAACTCCCAAGTTATAAGAGCTCATTTATTGCAATTTAAGCCAATTTTTGACCCCCCTTTGAAAAAAATAGTAAAAGGGGGCCCCAGTCCCCGGTGGGGGGTGCACTAGTAAGACTGTCATTTTCTAGCACGTGTACAAATTTGGGGGTGCAGCACCCCTTAGGGGCCGAAATATAATCTTCCGAAATATTCAACTTAGGGTAGGTCAACATAAGCCCTTATAACTTGGTTCGTAGAAGAGTTTACACAATTTTTTTTTGTTTAACGCGGAATTAACCGTATTTGATAACGCCGTTTACCGCTTGCCGATATCTCTATTCAGTTTAGAGATATTTGCGGTCAAACTCGAAAGTTGTCATAAAACGTACTAAATTTTGGACGTTTTTTGCCCTCCCAAATTTTAAGGGGGGCGGTGCCCCCAAATTTCGTACTTGCGTTAACACCCCAACCTAGAGCCGCGTCAAG
>Ga0056128_1000601_pt1 | contig 33669 bp, 22 predicted proteins | sample WorMetLIZISLAND2_FD_71113 | JGI IMG/M metagenome (GOLD analysis project Ga0056128, IMG submission 71113) | Marine gutless worms symbiont microbial communities from Max Planck institute for Marine Microbiology, Germany - Olavius geniculatus... ...
CACTTAGACTTCCCACCTGAAGAGATGAGAAATGGTCCAAGCGTTGGTCGCTGCCAGCATCAGAATGCGGCTCCACTAAAGAGAACGCAAATGAGAAAAATAGTAGTTTCGCTGGGTTACTGGAAAAATGCTGTAAAATGAATAAAACGACTTATTTCTATCCTAAATTTTTAGAATTCCAAATGTGTCGCGGGCTGCAAATGACGTCTTGGCGGGCCGCATGCGGCCCGCGGGCCGCGAGTTTGAGACCCCTGTTCTAGATGTTGTGGAAACTATAATGACCACTTTGTGGCAAGTTTTCCTGAGTCTAATAGTAAAAGAATTTTGATATTCGATCACAGTTCGAGAGAAATAAGACAAATAATGCATTGTTCAGTTTCTTTTAAAACAATGGGTATATACTGCATAAGGCTAAAACCTCTATAATAACCTCTGAATATAACACTGGTCAGTTTGTTTAACATACATCGTGAAGGTTTTCTGTTCTTGATCGGTTGTTCAAGCCTGGTCTGCATAGCAAGTCTCTCCCTGTGCCTCGCTGCAGCCTGCAGGTCTCGTTCTATTGGAGTCTCCAGCTGATTACGCTGGTTTAGTTTGTTTTCTGCGTCACCATGACAACCGACGTAGCCACTCCCATGACCTACCAACACTTCACTCTGATTGGCCACGGCTCCTGAGTTCCGACTGGCAGCAACAGTCGACGCTTCATTCTGATTGGCTTGGGCAAAGCTCCGATTAGCTGAATGGACTGACGTTTCACACAGATTGGCCAGGGCCGAGTTCCTATTGGCTGGCTGGGCTGCAACTTCATTCTGATTGGCCGTGGCCGAGTTCACTGCACGCTGATTGGCAGGCTGCAGGTTGTCATGGTAACTGAAGGTCTCGCTGATGGGCGCGTTCAAATCGGAAGGACTGTTCTCGGCAGCTGAAGATATAAACTCGGCGCCGATGCCTGCCTGGAATATAACCGGCTTGACATTCTGTGTACTACCCACTGGAGACTGTTGATAGTGCTTGGCCCACACTCGCTGGGCCCAATCCTACATACAGGCACCATACACACGAACACTGTACATATGCAACGTTTGGACTTTTTTATTCACCACTAAATGGTAGGTTTTATGCAAAGAATTAGAAAAGCATACAACTAGCAACAAAATCGAGACACAATATGCAGAAAATGCCCGTCAACCTAGCAGAATTAGAAATGTGGGCTGTTACTTTCTGGCAGACCCGTCGAGAGGGTGGGGTAGAAGGGGTAAGCTACACCGGGCCCCGCGACGTTTGGAGGGCCCCGCCGTCGGCCAGAAATATAAAGTATGCCAGCATATACGATTTTAAAACAAGAAATATGAGCTAATGCTCACGAGACGCGCGAAAGCCTATAGCAGTTCCGGTTCAGTAGTTTAAATAAAAATTGGCGTATTCACGCTAAGTTAGTATACAAATGTCAAATTCTTTATCTGGATCGCATAACGATAGTTCCGTGGCACCACCTTGTAAATGATACGGATTTGTGTTGCAGCCCGAAATCGCCAAAAGATGCATAAAACCCCCTATTTTGGCATTGAAGATCATTCAAGGTCATTGAATTCGGCGCCAATCGAGAGCCAGTGTACGACTTCCTATTAGTGATTAATAGTAACCTAAACCCTATCTCGCACCATTACTGAGATACAGTGACTTATTGGCCAAAAATCGCAAATTTTGCCCACTCCCTCTCATTTAGCGCCCTCGTTCGTGGTGATCCCCTTCGAATTTATGGAAAAGCTTCACGGTTCCTAAAACTAGAGTCTTCCAGGCAGCCGACGGTGAAGATTTGGTGATCCTAGCTTGCACCGTTTTTGACTGATCCACCCTGTGACAGACAGACAGAATTGCGATGGCTAAGACGCGCTGAAAGCAGTAGCTGCTTTCGCGCATAATAAATGATTCAAAAATTTTCTCCCCAGAAGGGCCTCGTGAAAATGTTTGGGGACCCCGCAAGAATGTTTCCCCAGACCCCGCTGTGGCTCTGACGAGCCTGCTCTCTGGTGCATATGGCAAGGATCAAAAAACAAAGCAAGATGCGTCAAGCTGGGCGGAGTTTGAAAGAGATGACTGATATTGAGTTACGGACTGAACTAAAAGTGCAATGATCCGTAGGTGCGTAAAAAAGATCTGGCCAGACTACCTTTATATACAATATGATACACGATTTCCACTGGAAAACTGAGGCAAGCTGTCAAGTTAATCCAGCACACGAAATTTAAAAAAAACTGAGAAATAAAAGTGAAACAAAACGTGAACAAAAACAGTGGTCAAGTTAAAAAGTATTAAGCAAAATATGCAGGTAGCCAAGTTGTCCAGAAATTAAGGTTTTGCAGACAAGTGCAGCTATTTTTAAAAGTATTCGATATCCGGCAGTAACGTTCCAGACAGCCTTTAGTGACACCTGAAACATACTGATTCTCTGAGGCTTCTGATATTGTGATCTGTTGTGACATTTTTATCCCAAATGCTGATGCATCGACATTGCAACGCAACAGCGGTCTTCACTCTTCAGCACATTAGGGAGCTTTTCTGGCGTTTATGCACTATGTAAACTTACACCTTACTTACTTACTGCACACTAGGGGGAGTATAAATTCTAAATACGACAAATTTTAAATAAGATACAATATGACAGAAAGCTGGTGTAAATTGGGAAAAAAGTGATATGGAGATAGCCTTCTATTACCTGTAGATTCTTCCAAGTCATAACCGACTGATAGAACACCGAGGTCTCAACACCGTCCTCTGCAGCTGGTACTCCAGACACAAGGTTTCCAGTTCCACCCATGGTCGGTTTACCACCAGCACCAACAGGCTTGGTATCAGAGCGCTGGTCTGGTGACTCCTGAAAACCACTGCGATGTACCTACGCCATAAGCCCGATTCACACATAATCTTACGATAATCTTACTGTAAAACATTCTTCACCCTTATGGTCGTCTTAAACCAATAACTTAAAAATATAGGTAAAAGTGGTGTATAGCTCTTAACAGAAAACCCATCACAGAACTACGGAGCGTCACCTGCCATATGGGATCACGCAGTGTTACCTGCCACCCGACAGTAAACACGCTCCACCTTAACCCAAGCCAGACAGGCCAGTACTCGATTTACTTGCCCTGGAAAGATGGAGAGCTGAGTTGACCTTAATGTTAGTTATATACCAAATATTTTACCTATAATTCACATACAACACTTATGACAAATCTTAAGACATGCCTAAAGATGAAATCTTGCAATTTTGTGACCGATCATGTGTTCATCAAAGACAAATTCTGTGAATTCACTTAAGATGATATAGGACATCTTACCCTTAGTCTTATGATGCTCTTAAGACATGTCTTAAAATAAATTTTATGATAATGTCTGTGACTCCGTCTCCAGAATGAGATCAAAAAAAGGGGAAAAGGAGGGAAAGGGGGAAAGGGAAAAAGGGAAAGAGGAAGTGGAAGTGGAAGAGGAAAGAAAAGGAGAAGAAGGGGACGGGAAGGGGAAGAGAAAGTGGAAGGGGAAAGAAATAAGAAACGGAAAAGGGGAAAAATAAGGGGAAAGAGAAAGGGAAGGGGAAGGGAAAGGGAAGAAGTAGGGAAAGTGGAAGGGGAAGAGAAAGAAAAATGGAGAAGGGGAAAGGGGAAGAAAAAAGAAAAGAGAAAGGAAAAGAGGAAGGAGAAAGAGAAAGGGAAGGGAAAAGGAAGGGGAAGGTGGAAGGAAGAGAGTTTGAGAAAAGTTGGACGCACGGACGGACGCACGGACACTCAGGTGATTTTATGCTCTGTCCAATGCTATTGCATTGCATTGGACAGACAACGAACAGCTAATAAATGAAATACAAATTTGCAGCAAGGTCAACGTCAACATCAGTGTCAAGTGTTAATTCATATGATGCACACTTACAAAAAACTTCTAAGTCAGGAAGTAAGTAAGTTCACTACAGACGTGAAATTTTTTGTGATGCTGCATATTTGAAATTTTTTTTTTGTATTTGTATTTTTCTCAGTCTATCAGTGCTCAACCCGGCTGTCAGTGACTGACTGTATAACATTCTAAAAACAAACATTTTATCTTATATTAACGCTCGAAATATGCCAAATAAAGAGGACAAAGAGGCGTACCACAGAGCGACGGAAGAGCAGGGCAATAAGTAGATTGGGTGGCAAAGCGAGCGCAGTGGCAAGCAGTCCAACAATGATTGGCAGGCGGGATATATCAACCAGTGAAAACTCACCCGCATACTGCAGACATCATAAGACACATAGTCAGTGTTCACACAACCACAGTATTTAACGCACACACAAATAAACAGAAAAACATCCATTTATAGTGTTTGCATCACGTTCCTACAATTTTACCTACCTAATTACATTTGTTGTGCCAGCCCGAGTGGGTGTGGCTTAGAGCTGTTGTTGTAAAGTTTACCGTAGAAAATCGTTGTGATTGACGTGAATTTTTCGTTGTTTTCTTAATTTTGGACTGTGAAAATGCAAATAAGATAAGTCAGAAAATGTTTCTACTGCTTGTCTGCTACAGTCTGAAAAGTAAGTAAGTAAGTAAATAAGAAATTTATATAATGTGCTAAAGTGTAAATAACCTCGAACACATTCACTGTTCTAGTAGAAGAAAACGTAGAAACGTTTGAGATGGCAAACTGCTGTGCTAAAACAAATACAGACCAGATGCCCTTCATGTCACCCAACAAAAAAACATCAAAACTTGGAACAGTCAGCCATCAGAAGTGACGTCTTCAGAGCGCCTGCAAACATTTAAGACTAAACAAAAAACCCATTTTGTTCTCTTCTTTTCCACTACTGACTGTAAGGTCCTGTTTTACCATGCACATTTGATTGCCGATCAAACTGATCTCTGATCAACTTTGGGACTTGATCGGCGATCATTGCAATGATCGTTTTTCCATCACCAATTAGCGACTAATCATCCATCAAATCTCCCATCAAGTTGATGGCCGAATATTGGCCGATGAAGTCAGATGATCGACGATTAAACGATCTGCAGTTCATTGCTTATTCACACCAGAAACATCTTTTCACGTCGCCGGTCAGAACGGCAATTCATGCATTAAAATAAAGTTCCAGGCATGGCGATCAATCACTACTGAATAATTTATACTGTGCATAGTGATTTGTTAAACATAAAATGGATAGACGCTCCCGTATTGATTTGCGATAGAAAATATTTTTGACAGCAGACGATATCGTCGATATAGTTGCTATGACGACGTTTACTGGCTACGGCATCCACTCGCAGCACATGCTGGGTAATTTAGCGCAACACCGCAAACTGAGGTCACTGTCAGCCAATCAGATTGGCATAAAGTAGGCTCACTTGACGGCTGATCAGCTAATTGCCGATTACATAATTGGAGATCGAAAATGCCTGGAAAAAATGAAACACAGTTGATTGACGATCGATTCAGAACATCAAGTTGATCAAAGATTAGTAAATCGGAGATCAAATTTGATTTGATTGGCGATAGAAAAACTTAGTGACTGTAGTACCATAGGCATTTTCCACTCTAAATTGCATTGTATCAGTAGCACCTCTGCATACAGCACTATATAATTATAAATGTAAATACAATAATACAATACAATATAATATAATAATAACATCACATCAAACAAACACAAAAGCACGTAATGTAAGAGTACCTCGTCAGTGAAGTAATGAAACCAGAGAGCAGAAACGGTCATATATGACATCAGCAGACAAAGACAACAGGTCAGGCGCTGTGAACGAGTGAAGCGACTGTACGATGGCTTCACAAACGATGACAACCACAGGTGATAATCCGTCAGGTACTGACAACTCTTAGCCTTCAATACCTGGACACAGCCACGTGTATAAACACTAAATGTGCAAGAGCCCAGCACTCACTAGGGAAAGCCGACTGTACACCATTTTTAACCATGTCATAGACTTGGACCTTGCCAAGGTGATCGACAAAGAAAGCAACAGAATGGACCAATGGATCAGGGAAGCGATACACGTCAGGAAAGAACAAGTCAAGTCGATAAACCGAGAGGAGGGGACCTACCAACTTCCACACATCTATGATTACTTACTGTCCGCCGCAGCGACACCTGGCGGACAGTTGTTCCAACGAAGGCAGCAGCGGTTGCCAAAACGTCAACAAAAACAACAATAAGAGGTTGTAATTTGATGAATTTATTGTAACTTATTATGTTATGTTTCAACCTACAAGTCTATTCAAAGACAGGCTGGTACTCGATTTACCTTACCAAGAGGGAGTAAAAACCGATTAGGTGTGAATGTATTATAATTTTATCGTATTCTCTACATATATACTACAGGCATAAAATGTCTAAACTGAACACAGATTAAAGAAGTTATTACACATGCCTCCGGTGTCCAAATACTGCCCATTCTATTAATATTATCGTGAGTTAAAAAGTTGGGATGCAATTTGCTAACAAAGACTTGCATATTTCCAACAGAAGATATACGGACGACCAGAATTTCAATTTTAACCCTAAATGTTCCCCAAAATGAGAAATTTCTAGCGCCAAATTTTTGTACTTTTGGAATAAATGTTCGGAGAAGAATAAAAGTTTCCGATGGGCTAAAACCTAGGGGGGGATTTCCATACTCACGTAAATTCAGTTCTCAAAAGTTTGGTTAAAAGATAATAAAATATTATGTAATATTTAATTATAAACGACAATAATGTCAATCTTAAGTTACCGAAAGCCACCAGTTACAACCTGTTGTGAGTGCAAGTGTCCATACTGTACCTTGGAGAAGCCAAGGCCTCTGTCAGCCGCCAGGATCTCTCGTTCCACTTTACCGTCTTCCTTCTCCACCGCAAACCACTTCTCGAACACGAAGTAGTAACTCTCACCTGTAACATAACAACAGTCTACCATGTACCTTATGGATCAGTGGTGTAACTGTAGGGTGTTGGACTTACAATCAACAGGCCGTGGGTTCAACTCCTGGCTGGATCACTATCAAATGGTTATTATCTCCGCCAAGGTGAACGTAGTAAACACTGGAAGAGATTAAGAGATTGGGCGTTCTGTCCGTTGTTCCTTCTGTGTACATGATGACTCATAATGACAATGACGTCATTGCACCAACAGCGCAAGCAGCAACGCCGGCTGTTACTTTTCCCTCCCTCTGCATCAAAGTGGCTCTTCCATCTCTGTCCCCTTTCCTTGTTGTGGGGTGTAGTTGTAGTGGTACTAGTAATGTTTAAATCACTTCACTTAGCGGAGATATGCACTCTCACGAGTGCCTTTGAGTTACTTTCTAGCAATGTTATTGTCATCTTTTACTGTGAACAGATGAAATATCTCGCTATATGGCCAACACCAAAGTTAACTCAGTCTTTCATCCCTCCGGGCTGGGTAGATCGAGTGCCAGCCTATCTGGCTGAGATTAAGGCGGGGCACGTTCACCTGTGTCGGGTGGCAGCTAACACTGTGTGATCCCATATGGCAGGTGAAGCTCCGTAGCTCTGTGATAGGTTTCCTATTAAGAGCTGTACATCACCTTTACCTTTACCTTATTACTGATTCTAATGCTTGATACAATAGCGATGACGGTCTAATTACCAAAAATACTGTGAAAATGTACATCAAAAGTTCTACAAAAAACATAAAATAAAGTGTTGTCTATATTGTAGACAAACGTAACACAGATTAAAATACTTTCACTGGTAGTCAGCAAAAAAATTGCAGCAAAAAAAACTATTAAACATTTGACCACATCCTAAACATGGCCCAACATCTAGGTGAATAATTTTTTTGAGTCATGAATCAAATCAAAATTTTTTTTTTATAAATCCAACAATACATTGTGTGTTTTTGGGTTGCTGCAGCAAAATTTTCAATTTATGCTAGGTTCGTTCATTTCGGCAAATGGCAACACCAGTCTTGGTAAAAGTTTCAGGTCTCTGATGAATTCTAGTTGTTCATATCATCATTAGTCCGCCCGTAAACGATAGCTTGCGAAAGCGGACTTAAGTTTTGCTGTGGTTTATTTTTTTTTCCCGCCGCGTAATCTCCGAGCTCCGTCGGCCGATCGGCGCGAAATTTTGCACGATGCTCCTATGTATGTTCGATTTTATAATCCCGGGCCGAAATTTTGGGTGAGCCTCCCCAAAAAAATTTCAAGGGCCGAAAACATGCAAAATTTGGCCCGATTTCGGTCGACTTCAAAGTTTGGCAACCAATTTCTCCAAAACGGATGAAGATATTCAAAATTAATGAGTTACTCGTTCGACATCGATTCCTCCCGCGTTAGGTGAAACAAGTACAGTGAAGTTCGGTCCAGTGACCTTGGAGATCTAGATGTGGAATTAAACCCACCAAAAGTGCATTTTTCAGAAGAACATATTTCGGCCCCTAGGGGGTGCTGCGCCCCCAAATTTTTACACGCGCTAGAGAATGACCAAGTCTTACTAGCGCACCCCCCACCGGGGACGGCAACCCCCCTTACAACTTTTTTCAGAGGGGGTCAAAAATTGGCTTAAATTGCAATAAATGAGCTCTTATAACTTGGGAGTTAGGGGGTGTAGCCCACCGAAACTTTGGCACTTGACGCGGCTCTAGGTTGGGGTGTTAAAGCAGGTACGAAATTTGGGGGCACCGCCTTCCTTAAAATTTGGGAGGGCAAAAAACGTGCCAAAATCGATGCGATTTACGACAACTTTTGAGTTTGAGCGCAAATATCTCTGGAACTGATGAAGATAGCGACAAAATCTAAATGGCCTTGATGAGAACGATCCTATCTGCGTTGAACAAAGAAAATTTTGTGAACTTCCGTCCACTACGAACAAAGTTATAGGCGCTCATGTTGACCTATCCTAAGTCGACAATGCGCGTTCGGCGTATGCCAATGCATTTGAGTTCGGGCCACGTGACTTTGATGCTGGGGAAATTTTACCCCCTTCTTTACTCCCCCATAATTTCCCCCAATCGGACTTAGGGTGCCGGGCGGACTCACGTTAGGCTTTGCCCCAAATTTCTAGTTATTATAATTATTTTTCGATAACTCTTTCACAGTTATTCGTCAGATCAGTAACGTTACAAACCAGTACAAGCATCTCGGACCATCACTCGACTCAGATACCAACTCGGTGACGAGCCGGCATTATTGTGCCACAACTGCACCTTGAATATACGACCCAGGCTCTCTGGAAACCTGCACCATGCAATATTATTATTATTATTATCATTTAACAAAAAATCTGTTTAATAGTCACAGCAATAGACACAGGCGGTAGGCACGGTGTAGTGGTAACGTGTCTGATCCGATCAGCGAAGTTACTGTACGCCAGGCCCGGATAATACTGCGATGGGTGACTGCCTGTGGGCAGGTAAACCATCTTGGGATGTAACCAACCGCCTAGGTCAACTCAGCCTTCTATCCCTCTGGGGTAGGTAAATCGAGTACCAGCCTATCTGGCTGGGGTTAAGGCGGGGTGCGTTCACCTCTGTCGGGTGGCAGGTAACACTGTGTGATCCCATATGATAAGTGACGCTCCGTAGCTCTGAGATGGGTTCGCTCATTAGGAGCTATATGCGACCTTTTAACCTTTATTATTATGCCACACAGACTCTCGGCAAACCAACATCAAATGGCGCATTATCAAACTAATTAAATTAAAGACAAATCATAATGCCAACCTACTGTATGACACATTATATCAACCTGCTATCTGTTCAACAGTCAGTTAGCATTTCACAAATGTGTATCTTGGTCAGACAGGCCTAGAAACAATCTGCCTTAATAAGCCAAGCCAAACCAAAAACTAAATAAACCACATTGAATAATTCAAGTCTGTTCAAAAGTCTGTAGCCGAAAATGACGCTGAAAATCTCAACAGAAAGCTGACTAAGGCATAAATAAACAACGCAAGAAAATTATGCCTATAGCACTACCCACCGTGGGCGGAGGCATAAAACGTCAGAACTGAGCACAAATAAAAGCTGGCACACATAACGCCTCAGATGTGGCGGCCTCTCGTCAATGTGCACTCTACTGCATAAATTTACCTACTTGCTTACTTACTAACCTAAGTAACTTAAGACAGAGATGAGATAAGAAAAGAACTGACGTCATGTAGAAAGTGTCGCGTGAGTTGCGTTCAAAGAGCGGTTGACCTTGCTGACTGACGAGCTCACGAGTTTCACTCATTCCATATTCTCCGTGCATCACCAGCGACACCTGCAATGACTCACCACAATGACTCATCACAGTGACTCACCTGGAACAACGACTCATGACTCATCATCTGATACAAACTATAAAAGAAGAAAAAACAAGACAAGTCAATGAACTGACATGAGGAATCCTACAAACTTCTTCGTATCTACAGCACATTTTAAGCCACGGCAACGTCTAGTAATGAATAAAAGTCGAATCAAATAATAACAATAAATCGCTGACAATTTCTAACGTGCCATACAATGAAAAACAATTACAAGGATGCGGCACGTCTGGTCCTTAAAAATAGTCAGTAGAAAAAAATTCTTCAAAACACGTTTAAAAGAGTTGACTAAATCAATCACACAGACGAAAAAAGCATCGAAAGCCATCAAAAAAAGCATGTAGCTGGCAGCAGTTGCCAAAACATCAACAAATCAGCAAATAAAGCTTGTAATGTGAAAAAAATAAATTAACCTGAGCGGTTGTGCCAGCCCCCTTGCGGAAGCCAGTCTCGATCGAGACATAGTATTTCTGTCGATCGAATGGTGAGTTATCGACCAATCGAACAATGTCAGCCTTGCGCTCATCATATTGATCAAGCTTTGTCAGCACGACCAGCAGCACGGAGTATATGACGAAAATACATGCTACTGTTGCTGGCACCACTGCGTTTTTCACTCGCCTGCACAGAAAACAAGAAGCTCAGCTGTCGCTAGAAAAGACCGACCGTATTTACTTAATTAATGTCAAGTCAGTAACCTCAATTAATCATGCCTTCACTACTTCCAGTTAGCCTATAGTAAATAACAAGAGCTATCGAAGCATTAATTTTTTAATGCATTAAAGCACTGCATCTGCTGCAATAGTCGTCATCAGTGAGGCCACCTAGTAATACAAGAAAACCGCAGCTAACGCAAATGTGAACGCACAACAGCGGTGCATGTTTGAAAGCCCAGTAAAACAAAATCTAAGTCAGTCGCCAGAGGGCGCCAGACGACCCGTGGCTATAATGTCTCTAGTGTTTTGCTCGTATTCACCAGACGGCGTGACGTGTCTCGCTCAGCCAATGCCGTATCAGCTGGAAATCTCAAATTTTCCCTACCCCTTTGTCATTTAGTGCCCTCGCTCAGGGTGACCCCTTTCAAATTTATGGAAAAGCTTTACTGATCCTGAAACTAGAGTCTTCCACGTAGCCGATGGTGAAGATTTGGTGATCCTAGCTCGCACCCTTTTTGACTGATCCACCCGTGTGACGGACGGACAGACAGACAGAATTGTGATGGCCAAGACGTGAACAGTAGTGCTGCTGTTGCGCGTAAAAACTGGTTATTTGTACAACATGTGCGCACAATTTCAGCATCTTAAAACTTCCCGACCTTTTTTCAGCATTTATTATGCTGGTAGCTCTGTGACACGTTGCTGAGATTTTCCACACGTTTTTTTCAGTCCAGTCAAAATTTTGTAAACTTCCGACAACACTGGTTGCAGATCATGCCATAAAAGTCTGCCAGTGTTTGTACATCTTTCAACATTTACACAGACTATAGCTGTGCTGGCTCAATGACGTAATGGCAGGGTGTCAAACTCACTATTAAGAGATCGTAGGTTCAACTTCTGGTCGACTGGTTACCTCTTGGATGGATCATGGGTGACTGTCTGCGGACAAGTAAACCATCTCGTTATATAACCAACACCAAGGTAGTAAACTCAGCCTTCCATCCCTCCGGGGTAGGTAAATCCAGTACTGACCTGTTTCTCCGGGGTTAAGGCAGGGTACGTTCACCTGTGCCAGGTAGCAGGTAACACTGTGTGATCCATATGGCAGGTAACGCTCCATAGCTCTGTGACAGGTTTCCCATTAAGAGCTACGCACTATCTTTACCTTTACCTGTTACAGCAATACCAATAATGTGAAGATGATAACAGTGATGATGCTGATGATTATGATGCCGATGTACAGGGTGGGCCAAAAACGTGCCACTTTGCTTTTGTCTATATCTTCACCAGTTATTGATCGATTTTCAAAATTCTTTCACTGGCACACTCTGCAGACAATTTGCAATAATATGATAACTATATATTCCACCACACCAAAAATGCGTCTCTACACTACCTTGTGAAATATCAATGAAATATGCATACATAATGATAATAAAAAACAAACTTTTTGGTAAAATTGAAAAAAAACTTCAGATCAACATTGCAGTGAATGGGTATAACACAGTCTAGTGTCATACGAATCATTCATCGCAATGTTGGTTTAAAGCGCTTTTTCATTTATCTGAATTTTTGTTATTATCGTTAGTTTTTGCCTACATTTATATTTCACAAGGTAGTGTAGAAACACATTTACGATGAGATCTATAATAATCACATTATCGTAAATTTTCTGCAGTGTGCCAGTGAAAGAATTTTGAAAATCGGTTAATAATTGGCAAATATATGGACAAAAGTAAAGGGCACATTTTTTTGGCCCACCCTATTATGCACCTGTAGAAAGAGTCAATTCGTCGGTAGGAAACGACACTCGACGTCTGCGAAAACCTCACGGCAAAACTCGTCAGATGGCTACACCTGTCAAAGTAATTATTACAACAATTACCCAGAGTACATATTGAAATATTGATGACGAAATGTATTCAGCACATTAGAGATTTTTTTGAGTATGCGCTATATAAATTTACAATTACTTACTTACTTACTTACATCTGTTACATAATTATTGAAACACTAGACTTAATTAATTATCACATTCTGTCACTGATACTGAAATACCATAAGCTTTGCTGCTACATAAAAATTGCAAAAATTCTGTGACTGTATATCAACTAATATTTGATAAAAAATCTACAAAGTGAGCCATAAACACCGTCCCCTATATTATTCTGCTTAAAATGCTACTGCATTTGTTTATATGGACAAAATGACACGTCATATAAATTGCTAGTTTGTTCTGCACACATTAGTATCAAAACCTAATGAGTATGTCAAAATGTTACTAAAATAATACAGTAGAATCAAAGCACCCCAACTGTATTATATCACAATGGTGAAACACAAATGGAAATATGTGCTTGCGTGTATGTCTAAGTAAAACAGCGAAAACTTCATACAACACCAAGAGAGTCAAGTAAACAACTGTTCAATGTGCCCTTCCAAATCTCTCTCAGAATTTTACTAAACCCAGCGTTGCCTTTCTGGCTGCATATCATCTCCGCTACACACTCGATATTCTGTGTTGTTCAGACAGTCCGCTTCCGTCCACTGCCAACCTTTCGATAAATCGAGTTCGTCTTGTCAATTTTGAGCAGAAAATCTTTAACAGAACTGACCGCCCAATTCTTGTTAGGAAACTCTTTACAAATGTGTTTAGCTTTTTACTTAGACATCCCTTTTGTTGGCGAACGAGTTTGATCGACGTTTTATCCTCGTACGTTAAATGACGTTACACTATTTTTCCCATTGTGTTTCCTGTAGAGTTGGGTTGCTTTCATTTATTGTATCCCATTACAAAATTATTGAAAACATTTGCACCAAATTTGGACATGTTGCTCAGAATTGATCACATGTCAAGGTCCGTTATTCACTTTAAATTTACATTACTCTTGGAAGACATAATTAGATGACATGTATGGGGACGGTTTTTGTGGCCCACTCTGTAGATGTTGTCACCAAGAATAGACGTTCAGACTAGAGTACAAAAAATACATATTACTGATTAAATGTTCATACTGCTCAGTACCATAACTTAATTTTTCAAATAAAATCTCCTGAGTAGGATACCAACAACGGTGAAAATGCCACAAGGGAAAAATGTCTCAAAGATTTTCAAAAACCAAATGAAGGATATATAAGGAAAACTGAATTAAATCAAATCAACACTTTTTAGCATATATAAGCAGGTTCAGTTTACATGTGACAATTTATATACAGCTTCAAGCATTAATTAAATTTTGATCAGGATCATTAGTTCTCAATTTTTGCATCAGCCGGAGAACTTAGTAGAACTGTTTCATCTGCATAGACTAATCTTCATCTTCACTCTTCAGAGTTTAGACTCTGTCTGATTATACAAAAAAATAATCAACTATGCAGCTCTTTCAATTTCCAAGACTTTTCAGGTACAGGAAAATCATGAATACTAAACGATGGTTACAACTTTGCTGACTATTATGCCTCCGCCAACATGTGACAACTAACACTCAAAATATCATCCTAACAAGGCCAAAGAGTGCATTTTGGGGCATAGTTGACCTTGACCATTGACCTTCTGATCCTAAAATTTGCTTTGTTCGTCCTTGCCCCAAAGTCCGTTAGTGGTGAAAGTTTGATCAAATTCCACCAACAAACACCCAAGATATCTTGCCAACAATGGTTGTTTGGGACTCACGCATGCACGAACGCATGCATAAACACTCTAAAAACATAATGCCTCCGGCCACTAGGCTGGCAGAGGCACAAAAATTCCAGGACTTTCCAGGAGGCGTGGGAACCCCGTATCACACACCTGCACTGCGCGAGTTCGAACGTGGAAGACTCATGTAAACAGCAACCGGATGCTGACCATTCGTCAACTACATCATCCCAGTAGACACACTCGCCTGACCAGACCCGCAGCACATAGTGACACAATGAGGCCTGGTTGGGTCGAGGTCGACCGACGTTGTATGACGCATCCACGATACCAATGTAATATGTCTCACTGCCTGTAAGATGCAAAATGTAACTAACTTTGTTAAAAATATTATTTTGTGACGTTAAAATGTTTAACATTGTTATTCTCATTTCACATTTCTCTGCTTTTATTATAGATACAAACGTTTATCATTGTATACAACATTGCTTTTATATTAGCTTAACGGCCTTGATCTTACCAAGTTCTTATCCATTATTTTAACACAAAATAGAATGTTTTTAACCATTTATGGCACTGAATGGCCTATTTTGTACTGACGTGCTAATAAAAAACTAGTCACTCACTTAAGCCTGTGACACAGACAGTAAACAACAGACCCGTGTACAAAATTGTACGGGCACCGCCCCCTTAAAATTTGGGAAGACAAAAAACGTCCAAAATTCGGCGCGGTTTAAGACAACTTTCGACTTTGACTGCAAATATCTCTGAAAGGAATTACGATATCAACAAGCAATAAACGGCGTTATCAACTACCGTTTCTTTCGCGTTGAAGAAAAAAACCTGATGAACTTTGGTCCACTAACCACGAAGTTGTGTTTGCTCATTTCGACCTACCCAACATCGACAGTGCACGCGTTTTCGGACAAATTTTGAATTTGAGCACGAATATCTCTAGAACGAATTAAGATATCGACAAGCGGTTAATGGCGTTTTCAATCGCTATCTATTCCGCGTTAAAAGCGAACAAATTGGAGGACTTGGGTTTACTTATCACAGTGTTATGTTGGCTCATTCCGACCTACCCATTATTGACAGTTCGCGCGTTTTCGAACGGAGAGAGATATCGATAAATGGAAAACGGCGTTTACAACTACGATCGACTACACGTCGAACGCAGCAAAAATGGTAAACTTGGGTTCACAAACAAGAAAGTTCTGTTGTCTCATTTCAAACCACCCAAGTTTAACACTGTGCTTGCTATACATGTATATGATAATGCAGTTGCGTTCAGGCCATGTAACTTTGCTGCGAAAGAAATTTCAACCCCTCAACTGTTCCCCAATTGGACTTATGGCTTTGACAATTCTTGGCACAAAAATGGCCAAGAGACTAAAATTACACGAGCTTAGTTATTTTCCATTTCACCTAATTTGTGTCAATGCAAATTTTTAAATAAACAGAAAGTTGAAAACTAACCGACAAAATGTGATGTGTCGATAGTAACCGAGATATTTTCCGTTCCACTCTTAAAAGACCACCTGTGATCATAATCACTCAACGTGGGTGGGGTATCAACCCTGTAGAAAACAGAAAAACAAACCACATCACCCCAATGATGCACACTTGCAGTCACTAAAGCTTAGTCGTTCGATAAATAAGATACAAAACAGTGTCATTTTATTAGTTTTCCAAATATTAAAAATCTGAAATATACGTTATGTAGGGAATTTAATTCTCAGTAACAGCTGTGAGTTTCATGACGATTAAGTCACTGTGACGTCATTTATAAACGTTAAATACGGTGACGTTGACTCTGAAATCCTCCCGTAAGGAACAGTGTGCCGTTGTTGTATTTATAAATGCAAATTAGATTCACTCTGAAATGGATCCAGCATATGGCGACGATTGCTTTGCAAAGCAAACAGTTCACATGTGGAGAAAAAATGCTGGGTGGGCAGAAATTTGTATCATATACCAAGGTGCAATCAGTCGCTCTTATGTGGCATGGACAGCAGCCAGCATCGTTGTTTGCATTGGGCATTCAGAAGTATGCTGACAGATAGGATAAATGTTTGAGCAAACTCGGTTGATATGTTGAAAAATAAAACACTAGTCTTTAACATTTAAAGAGATGGCATTAACTTGTTAATTTTATTCATGCTGTTTATTACTTGCGAGTTATGATAGATTACTGGTGGGGAAAATAATACACGTGTAGACTGTGCTCTGTGAGCAGATGACGTCACAATAATGACACCATCATCCAAAAAAGTTTTACACGTGTTCAGAATAAAATTCCCTACAAAACATATACTTTGGATATTTTAGATTTGAAAAACTAACAGAATGATGCTGTTTTGCAACTTATTTATCAAACGACCCTCGTATCACATTGACACTGTTCCTAACATTGTGCCCCACAATGTTATCCACCGAATGGTGAGATCTCAAACGGTTTTCATTAAAATTTTTTCAGGATCCTTTGGATTATGGTTATTAAAAAATAAAAAAAAAACCAGCAGCAATACTAGTCATCTCAGACTAAATTGCTATCATAAAATTACTAAAAACACACACACAGAAATGATAGGTCTCACGAACGAAAATATACAGTGTGGGCTAAAAAAATTACACACAATGAATGGTACTTGGTTCGTGCACCATATATCAGTTTCAAAAAATTAGTAAATAAGTACATTTAAGTAAGTACATTTATAAAGCACCAAATGGGGGCAAAAACCCATCAAATTTGAGACACAATGGGTGGAGTAAAGTATTAATGATGGCTAATAGCTGAATTACAAAAATGCATTGAATTGGTAAAGAAAACAACACATGAAAGTACTGTTGCAAACGTCGAATGGAAGAGTGTTCCAAATGGTAGGAACACCTGCTACAAAACTACAAGAACCAAAACATGCACAAACTCCAAAAAATCACCTTAGCAATACAGCAACAGGAAAAAGGCGCAGACTGGTGTCTGAATAAACGACGTTGATGTCGAAGTGAAGTAACTGATCCATTGGCAACAACGAAATGTTGATCTTATGAACATTCATTTTGCTCCGAATCAACGTATACCATTGCTCAGTACCATTTGCCTTCTGCACACAGCGAAACAAATACACAAACGGAGATTACAGCATGCGACATTTAAAGGTCCATGGCCACGGTCAAACTCGCTCGTGCAATTATGTAGATTTAAATTAGACATTTAACCTCACGTATATAATTTGAGCTTCATAAATTTATGAAATTAATGTGCAATTTCAACCGAAATGTGGCACTATGTTATGTTACGTGAAATATTCTGATCTGTTAGTGCCCCCAGTGACGTTATGACCCTAGCCCATATACATCACGAATAATAATGGCCTAGCCGACTACGTCATCATTCTAGGCTAGGTCATTAATATTCATGATGTCTTTTGGCTAGGCTAGTGACGTCACTGAGGGCCAGCATGGCGGTGCATTTTCTACATCGTTTTCGTAGATCGTCAATTTCATAAGTAAATTTTTCCGTGTTGACAAAACGCTGGGCGCTGATATTACTGTCACAGTTATCAGAAAATTCTGCACTTTAAGGAAAATGTATACAATGTATATGTTAATTTTGGTGTCCATGGACCTTTAAAATCTCAATCACTGCACTGGCAATACAATACTACAAACAAACGCTATTCTCTTATTACAATGCGCTAGTGTCAAAATGCAAAGCACAATAATATGGTAGTAATTAAAAAAAAGGAAAAAGTGGAATAAAATATATCAATTTCAGTTCATTAGATATAGTAAGTCAGTAGACTTAGAGCAAAGTTTAGTTGAACTTTGGTCTAAGTACAGACTTTAGTGTTCAGCTTTAGCTTTAGCTCAGTGAAAGTCTAAGTCAAAAAACTAAGTCAAAAGTGAAGTCGCCAAATGTGGCCCATACACGCGGTCACACAACATGCAACAGCAAGAGATAGTTTACCTGATGGCTGATGTGAGGAATGGACAGCTGGACATGCTGACCAGTGGTCAGATTGTTTACATTGATCTGCTGACCACCACATGAGAACAGATTCACCATCAGCACGTCTGTATGCAGCTGTTAAAGACACACGCACACATACATCAATGCCAGGCTCACATAATGACATAAGCACACATACAACTTTCACCACATGAGTATAGATTTACTGATAGCACACCCATGTGCAGATTAACAAAAAAACACCGATATGATACCTAAATATGGCACAGAAAAAAGTTTTGATTAGCCAGCTTGTTTTTTGGTGTCAATCCTCGTCATGCCAGTCCAGCAAAGCAATTTTGTGAGACGCATAGGAACAGGACTTCTTTACAAACTACACGTTGGGCCAAATTAAACGACACCAACTTACATTGCGGACTGTAACTTAAAGGCAGGTTATCAAATTGTAATAATTTTAGTATGAATATTCTTGATACAACTAGCGATGAAAATGACCATTCAAGTTCCCATCTAACAAAACATCTGTTTCAGCACTACCTGAGGGAAACACAGCAAGCAAAATATGACATTTTTATTCAAGGCCGTGCAACTATTTAATTAAAATAAAATGCATAAAGCACTTATTGTCCATATTTCTGCCACTTGCACTGACAGTTTATCCAGTTGTCCATCAAACTTTTTTTTGTCCTCTGTTTGTCGCCCAACCAAAAACTAAAGATGCACAAAAACTAATCATCAGTTAGAGTGTTTTGAAATTAAACCTAGAAAAAAATACTTTAACTGACATAAAAAGTGTTAAAAACCATTTAAAAACCGACAGTTCAGTTTATTAAAAACTGAACCACAGAAACCGTGTTTTCGATTTTCAAAATTAAACGTCGGTTTGGTTCAATTCGATTATTAAAAGACTGAAAACTGAAATTTTCAACGGATTCCGCACACCCCCAGTACTAAAGTCACCTGTCGAGCGTCAGCCAAGCCGTAGATGTACGGACTTTGTTTGGCAAGCACAATGGTCGCCTCATAGCAATCTGTCATGTCATCCTTGCCGACACCATGCACTCTGCCTGTGACACCTTGTGGTGGACTGCTGCTGACACTTTGACTGGCAGTGTCAACACTTGCTGACAGCGAGAGATCACTGATGACAGACTGTGGAAGTGTCACTGTCACAGGACCTGAGCAGACGGACGCAATAAAACGTCATGACAACTTTGAAAAAGACATTAGAAACGGACGTGGCAGTCTTTTCTACTTGATTCACTAACTAAATAAACTGCCTTTTCTCATATTCATCAGATTTTTGTTATAATACAAAATCGCACTGAATCAAAATACAAAATGCGCTGTTATTAAAACGTATCACCATCGTTTTCACGTTTACCATTCGTTTATTAAAACAAAAACGCTGAAAAACGTTAAAACACGTTTTGGTGTTCATAAACGTTTATTGTAACCTAACTGCAGACCTGAGTGAATTACAGTGGTCAAGGCGGAGAGCCGCACGGTGTGCACAGACAATGACCGGGTTGATAATGTTGATGTTGATGATGATGATGTACCAATCACACTGAACTTTAGCTGTAACTGTACAGAGATACAGACAACGGAATAGCCGCCTGTACGTAGGCCTACACGTAACATAACTGTGATGTCTTCAAATATTATTAGCAAAGCAGACCACTGATCAGCAAAATAACTGACCAGTAAAGCCCAAATTATATTATGCCGACCTTCACCAAAACTTCACCGCAGGGAAAGTCGTGGACACAAATCATGAAAGTCGCAAACACAAACGGTGACAAATCATGAAATAATAAAGTTTCGGTAAAAGTCGCAAACTCAAACCATCTCAACATGTCAAGATGTTTGCGACAAAGTCCGTGACAAGACCGCAACAAACCCGTTTGTGTCGCTCTAATGGAATTTAGTCCGTTACAATGCACGGGGAAAGTCGACGACAAAGTTGGCGACAAAGTCGGCGACAAAGTCCGCGAACTTTGTCGCGAACACAAATCATGACATGATTTGTGTCGCGTACTTTCAAGATATGCGTACGTGATTTTCCCCATGGGAAAGTTTCGGTGAAAGTCGCAAAATTGGCGTAGTGAAAATTGAGCTTAAACCTCCACATGTCTCTTTAAAAATCAAAAAGTTCTTAGAAACAAAAAAACGACAAGTTTACCTTACGTGCACAGACACCACCCAAAAGTAGCATCCAGCGCTCAGGCCACCATTAAGAAATAACATCCACACAACAAAAAACAAAGCAAACACTTAAGATAATTCAGTGTGACTGCATACGGTAATAATTTTGGATATGACATTATGTAGTTATGATCTATCTGTAGTAAATGAGAAGTAAGATGTCAAGCAAATGCTAAGTGGATGCTGACTTCTTCTTCTTTGGCCTGTAATGGCAGGTTTGTAATCCCTAACCCACAACCCTAACCTTCACCTCAGTCACTCTCAACGTTTTGTCACCACCTGAAATCCTGGCTCGTCAGAGAGTCAAATCCGGTCATCATCTTCTCAACTTGATTCTGTCTTACATTAAAGTAGCTCTAAGGCAACTCTAACTGATTCACCGACTGATTCATTGTTCTGTGAAGTAAGAATTATGAGCGTAGAACCTGCATCAGTAGGTCCATGGAGTGTGACAGCGACACGACAAGTTTCTTGACACGCTGTCGATGACGTCGAAGCGTGACGTCACTGGTCGATGACGTCACGACGTGGAGAATGTTAGAGTTGGCCTCGGCTGCAAGTGGCAGCAGGGTGTAGATGTCCGAGCCCAGGCTGTGCAGTAGATGACTAGCTGCAGAGACTGACTGTGTTAGCAGATCACTTGCAAGCACACAGCTTGACAGACTCAGCTGTATATAGCAATAGCATCACATATGCGTCTTAATTCAATCAGTTTACTCAGACCCGTTGAGAGGGAGGAGGGTAGGGAAATTTCTCTGGGTCCCGCAACGTTTGGGGGCCCCGCCCTCACTCAAGAATATAAAGTACAACAGAGTGCACCATATAAAAAGCAAAATTCAAAAATTTTCTCCTGAGACAGGCCCCACGAGAATGGTTTCCCTAGGCCCAGCTGTAGCTCTCGACACCCTTAAGTTTACTCACTGTTTAAACAAGTGAAGATGTCGGTGTCCTATCATAAGGTCGCTCCCCCAAAACGTCTCCCCCGGCAACATATCACTGGTAAAAATTCGCCCCCAGCGGATTTTTACCGGTGAAATGTCACCAGGGGAGAGCTCTTACCTGGATTCAAAATTCGCCCCACCATAAAAAATCCACCTACCCCATTAAAAATTCTCTCCCTCATTAAAATGTATCCCCTCTTAAAAACGTTACATGTGATATCTGAGGTAAGTCGGGCTCTTTTCACCGTGAAAAATCTTCTCTCCTGTGATAATGTCACTCCTCCTAAAACGTTAGTACATGTAGTTAAAGGCAAAGTTCTTACAGCGCACTTTACCAGTAATAATTCACACCCTCATTACAATGTCTCCCTACTATTATGACAATAGTCAGCTAGTAATGAGTAAATGAAACCTGTCGTTAAGAATCATTTCCCCTGCTACAATGTCTCCCCTCCGAGGCTTAGGCCTACCAATAGCATAGCCTAGTTTTCTGTTGTCATATAATTTTTTATTAGAATGAACCTAAGCCAAGAACACAAAATAATTACAGCATTCCGTTCTCCGGCCCAGTTCGAACTTCCAAATAACGCCGTATTGCTGCGACATCAAACGGCGCCTGGAGTCCAGCGACACCGTTAGCTGTGACACGCTTCGTGGCGTAAATGCTGCTGCAAGGACGCCACGGTACAGCACGTTGGTCTTTAAGAAGTGCTCAGCAAAATTGACATCCGCAGCATTCCCTTTGATCTTTGCCTTAGATACTGATTTTAACTGACTGAACTCTGATCAACTACTGTAGATGTTTTGCTTTATTCAAATACTGCCTGCAATACTGCAGGCATATTGAGAATTTTTATTCAGGCTGAATAAGTATTCGCATGCGTTTTTTGAGCACTAGCCTACCACGGAAGTAATAGGCCGTGTGCATACTACGCCTTCGGCGTATATGTACTGTGCTAACTGCTATAACTCTGACAGCTAAAAATGTAGCTAGTCTTGTCAAGTGCCCAACATGAGGAAAATAATCAAAAAATTATTAGCAAGAATCAACAACGTCTGCATACTGTACCTCGTTTTCCGCTGCAGTTATAGCAACAATGGCCGACAACGTTTGCTGCACTTCACACTGTAATAACAATAAACTTAATTACAAATTATACACAACAATAAACGTACAAAAAGATGTACAAGATGTATAAAAAAAATAAAAATACGATCACCACCACTACCCTGAACAAAAGTAAATATATGGCTGCTCGCTATAAAGAGTCAAGGCGGCGCAATCAACAAGACTGTACAGCGACCTGAAAAAAATAACTACTGTTAAAGCTGTACTATGCGGCTACATTACGGGTTTTGCGGTGCCACACCACTGACCAAGAGAGCTAATCCTCGTTTAATTATTATACTAAGCTATGGCTCATTGCACCCGATTTTGACTCCAGACTTGGGGGGATAAAAGCCACTGCATCTGCTTGTCTCCGCACAACGAGCTGCCAAATCAAAAACAGAAAAAAACATTTAAAAAATCAACGTTGCTCATAGTAGGAATAACTTGTATGGCATGTGTGCCCGTTTCGAGTTGAAACGTTCGAAAGTAGGAGACTGTATTAGGGTTACGGATACACAGTGTAGTGGGCGAGTGTGCAGACAGCCGCATATTATGTCAACACATGGCACATGCGTTCCGGGATAGTGACAAACTGGTGGAATTTCTCATCTCATTGGAGCATCTGCCCATCCCTCCTTACAGTCTGCATCTGATAGGCTATGCCGACAACAACAACAACAAGATCAACTCAGCCTTCTGTCCCTGGCTGAAGTTGTGGCACGGCGTGTTCACTAGTGTCGGGTGGCAGGTGAGACTGTGTGATCCCATATGGCAGGTGGCGCTCCTTTAGCTCTGGGATGGGGGTTTTCCATGACGAGCTATAGCCTTTTAAACTGTAAACAAAAAAATGTTCAATCAACTGCTTTCCAACTGACCACATCTCTGAGAGGTAGAGTGGACAGCGCAGCCAGCAATGACGAACGAATGAACGGACCCATCGCTCCATCGTCATCATCATCATCATCATCATCATCACAAGCAGTAGCAGCAGCAGCAGCATTTGTAGTGGTGGTATTCATCATTCTATTGAGTCTGGAGGCGAGCAGTAACGAGTGAAGTCGGACAAGGTTGTTACTTCCCAGCTGAAGATAAGTCTCCAGCGACACGTCAGTTGCGTTGACACCTGTCACTGCCGAATACCTGCCAGCAGTAACAACGGCAGCAGCGGCATGTATAACTAGAAGGGCTCGGAGAGCACAAAACTTCCCAGGAGTAGTGCTGCCACATGGCGGCATATAAAGCTGACTTGATACGATCTACCGTATGCATATATCCTGCAAAAAAATCCTAAATTCCTGAATCTGGATCCACCGCACCATGGTCAGTTACCTTAATGCGGTGGTGGAGAGCTTAGTGTTTCGAAGACCAAAAATATTTCTAAAATCCACAGAACAGAAGCAGTTACCGTACACTGTAAAGTCGTAGACGACTGTAAAGCCGAAGTCGGCTTAAAGCCAAAGACTAGAAAGTGCATTAGATTTACTGGTGCTTGTTTAATGGCCTGCTATGTACAAAAACACTCATTCAATTCATAAAATCCTGAGTTAACGAGGCAAACAAACCCAATGTTAAGCTAGGCTTTTCTCTGAAACAATTTTGCTGGACGTCCTTTCCTAGCATCACCAGTAACCTACAAAGGAACGAAATATAAATGAACATTATTACTGGAAAAATTTAAAACAAAAACGAAAGAGTAGCTACTTCAGTAGACCGTGGACTTACAGAGCATGTTCGTTGACGTCGAGAGGTGTAACAGGAATGCTGATTGAACAGACCTGAGTAGAGGCTCCGAGACTGTCCAGAATTGTAATATCAACCCTCACTGTACATGTACAATGTCCATACAAACACGATACCAGTAGAAACTGTAATCGCGGGATTCCGACCATTTTCACCAATCTCAAATCAAGGATTTGGCAGCAACCCAATTCCACAACTTCGGGATTACAGAAATTCATTAAAATTGTACTTTTCGAGTGTTAAATAATGCAAAAAACAATTTTAGCTGTCTAATGAATAAAATATTTCAAGCGTGCTAGAGTCCTACTTCTTGCTATGCACTGTAAGTTGTAAGTATTTTGACAGTCGCTCCCAAATATCTTGCGTAAAAGCCTACTACGTCCTACGCATAAAATAAGTCTATTGGAAATACAAAAAATAACGACCAATTTGTAACCTTATCCACAAAACAGGATGCTCGAGTCCTAGGTTTACAAATTTCTCCATCGTGGTTCCCGGAATTGAGAATTCAATGTTAGAAATCCATGGCCATGGTCAAACTCACTCGAGCAATTCATGTACATTTAAATTAAACATTTAACCTCGCATATGTAATATGTCGATTTGAGCTTCATAAATATATGAAATTAATGTGCGATTTCAAATGAAATGCAGCATTACGTTACGTTTTAATTTTAATTTATCAGTTCTCCCGGTGACGTCATCAGGCATCATGAATATTAATGGATTAGCCAGTGAAGTCATTAACTTAGGCTAGGCCATTAATATTCATGATGTCTTTAAGCTAGGCTAGTGACGTCACCAGGGGCCATCATGGCGGCGTGTTTTCTGCATCATTTTCGTAGATCGTCAATTTCAAATGCAAATTTCTCCGTGTTGACAAAACGCTGGGTGCCAATATTACTGTCAAAATTCTTAGAAGACTGTGCTCTTTTAGGAAAATGGTAAGTTAATTTTGGTGTCCATGGACCTTTAAAATTGCAATTAATAAACATCAGTGTGTGGTACTAAAAAACCTTGCAGTATCACAGCTGACAACTGCTATTACTACTCACTATTAGGATATTAACAGCATGTGGCACAATTCACAAAAAAATCTGAGATTAAAACCGAAAAAGACATGATAAGACAAAAATAGCTGGCTAGAAGAGTCACGTGTAGTCCACGCTGTCAAAAGAGGAACATGTATTGTAAGTCTGTAATAAAGTTTTTCTAAGTTTCTCTGCAGATTCTTGGTAAATTGTATCCTTTTCTTCTGATTTTCCTAGGTCTAATATTTTTTTTCTATTTTTCGAAATTTCCACTAACAACTCTTTGTAAATTGACCCCTGGTCTGTAAAAATTTGTTCCCGCAATCTCCAACAACTGACCTATGAAGATCTATAAAGAACTACCTTCAATAACTCAAGGATAAAAAGTACAGAATGCATGTAGGAATGTAGAAGGACACTGAAGGAATTTTACCAGTGTAATTGTTCGCTGGGTCTCCAGCTGGCAGTTTGAATATGACGGTGTTATTAAAACCATGATATATCAGCTGAGACTGCTGACTGCTCAGAATACTGTAACTCACTACATATGTCAACGGCTGGTTCTGCAACACGCACACACAGACAGAAAGCAACAGAGATTAGAATAATTAGAATACAGAAAACAGTGAAAATGCAAATAACAGTGACGTTAGTCCTTGCCCTCACAGATTCATTGAAAACCAAACCGAAGTCATTGTCATGGTCCTGAAAAGTAAAGTCCAGATGTGAATTTGAACAAACATATCTGTCTTTGTCCTGGTCCTTCAGAAAAAGTCCTGTCCCTGGTCATTGAGATTAAAATTCTCATTGACATCACTGGTAAATAGTAATGCTACTTTGCCTGTATTCTAGTTAAAGTTACACAGACTCATACAAATGAACAAACTGTTACAATAAACATTTTACAAGTTGCTGAAACCAGCTACAGCCTAGCATTACTCTACTGCTAATTTAACACAGCACTAGAACGATCTTTCTTAAGCCTTAAATCTGCTGACAGATGGAATTTATTATTAAATAGTAATGAACATCAAACATCAAATTCATCGTTTTTACTCAACCATCTCCAGCAACTAGCAGCAATGACCAGTGACCACTCTGCATTCCCTGCTGGTGCTGTTGACGTCACTTAGTTACTCACTTATGTATTTATTCACCTACTCAACGCCGAGCCAGGTTAGTACTTAGATGGGTGACTGTCAGAGAGCAGGTAAACCATCTCGGTATCTAACCAGCCACCCACGTCAACTCAGCCTGGCCATCCCTCCGTGCGTAGGTGCAATGAGCACCAGCAAAAGCTGAGATGTAAACAGATACACTGCATGATGCACTAGCCCCTTATCTGTGGTCTTGCAGTGTGAACTGGTGTCTGGCTGAAAGCTGAAAAATAAGCCTTATGGCTCAGAAAAACTCTACTTCACGAATTAGCAATATTAATAAGTATGCAGTAATTACATGTCATAAAGTAGTTCTGTCTAAAGCAGCAGACAGTAAATGCAGTCACTGGTGTTGTACGAATACTTTACTTACTTCCCTTCTTACTCAATTTTTTACTTTCTTATTAGCTTATTTACTGATAAGCAAAGAGCAATAACTGACAAAGTCCTTCCAGCCAAAGCAGTAGACCGTAAAGACAGTCATCATTTCGACACCTCCGATGTCAGGTTTGAATGTACATCGACCGAGGCTTGGACTTTGATTCACCTCGAAGTACACCAGAGCTGATCCACTCAAAGACCGATCACCTGCATTAGCACAATGATAATAGTATCATGCATTTTACCGAAAAACATAACGCCGATGCTACAGGAGCTGCACTGGCTTCTGGTTCGGCGTTGGGTCGACTTCAAGATAGCCACTCTCATCTACTTGTTACTGTCCGGTATGGCTCCACCTTACCTGGCCGCCGACTGTCAGCTGGTCTCCGACGAAGGTCGTCGTCAGCTGTGCTCTGCCAACTCAAGGACATGTGTCGTCAGAAGGACCTGCAGCAGCTATGGAGACAGATGCTTTGCTGCTGCAGGTCCGAGGCAGTGGAACAATCTTCCAGCTCATCTGAGACAAACTGACATTAACTTTGAACAGTTTAAACGGCAGTTGAAGACATTTTAGTTCGGACGTTGAGAGCGCAGCGCATTGTGGCTATTGTTAAATTGCACCTTCTAAATAATCTTACTTACCTACTTAGTTATTTACTGAAAATAACGGACATGAAAATGATGAATCAATAGGCAGTGCACGCAATTGCAGAACATGAAATTGCAGGACTAAAAATACAAAACATAAAATGCAGAAAATAAAATTGCAAGACCTGAAAATAATGTTTTAGGCAGCTAAATAGACTCCATAAAGTTAAATTTAGCATTGCTTCTTTTTAGACTTTTACATGAACATGACACTAGTTATTGCCAGTCAAGCTTTTCATATTATTCCATAATATACTCGTACAACTTGCTTCCATAACTTGTGTTCTTAATGCTGTTTTTTTGAAAAACTGCACATGCATTGAAAATTTCTAATGTAATCTATTTTCATATGATATCTTTCTTGTCCTGCAATTTTGCATCCTGCATTTTGAGTCAACCATGGGAAAGTTTAGAATATGAACATGGTTTTTGATCAAAAACACAGACATGGACAACAAAATATGTGTAGAAAAATAAAAAGCTAAAACCACACAACAGATGCAAGAACAACAGTTCAAAGCCAAGTTTAATTGCAGCAAAGTGCCCAATGCAGCCAGTGAGAGTGGAAGTAGTATTTACTTTAGTTTATTTTCCAAAACACACACGAATTGTACCAACAAATAAAAATTGATAACATAGGAGGGAAGTCAGAAAAGCACATGCCCCTCACGGCCGGCAATAACAAACTTCAATCTGTGTTAAAACGTGCTTATTTCAATCATGACTGTGATCGACGGTATGTTCTGCCTGGGACGTGCATGTGATAAACCGACGTAAGACACTTATAACTAATGCCTGTAAGTAAATTTAGAATGCACTGTATTAAAACTAAGTACCACATTTTGGACCAGAACGTCATATTTTTCTAACCCTGAGCTTTTCAACCCAAAATTAGCAAAACAGTTACTTTTGAATTAAAGAACATCAAAACTAATTTAGCTTGCTCTGCACCATTATTTTTCAAGTTACAAGTCTTTATAAGACAGAAAGATAAACGAACAAACAGACCAATAGACAGACAACTAAGACACATAATGCTGAAGCTTTAAAGAGGAAATAAAACCTAAAAACAACATAGACTAAAATCAAAGTATATAATTAATAAGCTTATGCCATTACTTTTTATCTTTAAACATTGCTTTCATCTGAAAATCTTTGATCACTTTTATAAGTTCCACTTAAATTTATTAATTCTACTTTAATTTTAGGCCATACATGTTGTCAAGGTTTATTTCCCCTTTAATTCAACATACGTTTGTGAAAGGCGGAGACTTTAGCGAAGTACGCTCTGCCGGGCGTCAAGACATCTGGGTTGAGTACCAGCTGCCGGGACGTGGTACCTAGCACAGTGTCGGCTGGTCGGAGTAAGACAAGATAGCGAGGCAGGAGTGCCAGCTGAGGTGAAGCTCGTGTAAACACAGCATTATCAACAGCAGCATCCGCAACACTTGGCTTCAACGGCCTTATAATTGCACCACCTAATGGCCACAGTAACACAGTGAACACTACGTTAAACATTGTGAAAATGACGGAGATAGACCAAAATTACCTGCAAACAGGAACTGCTATAGGCACGATGACTGCCCCCTTAAAGTTTTAAAAGTTTCCCCCCTTGAGAAAAGTAATACACTTTCAGCGTAGTTCTCAACGACCGAAGATGTCCCTGGCGTCTGTCATTTTGTCATCTCTCCATTATGTCTACTTTTGTAGACAAACTAAAATGAGGGGTCAATTGCTGTGTCGCTTCTACAGGGTGGGCCAAAAAAAGTAAGCTATTGTATTTTTTCCATAACACGTTGAACATTATGCAACCATTTTCATGTTAAACGAGCCAATAATGGTAAAATAACGCCTCGTTTGTGGGGACCCTTTTCACCCAGCGGCATGAAATTTTGTCACAAAATACTAAAGAGTCTAGGCTATCATTCAACAAAAACCCGAAGTCTCTATCTTACCTGGTCTTAGAACGGTACCGGGTCGTGACACCAAGACAGACAGACAGACAGACATACAGACAGAATTACCATAGCTGATACGCACTATGCTAACTCTCTCATGTAAAAATATACCAATTTCATTTTTGGCCGGGGATTTGCTCCGGACTACACTAGATAATCATCCTATTTAGAAAATTTTCTGCCAGCATCCACAAGTACTAATGCCGTCACTGGAAGCACTTGACTAAGTTTGAAAGAGGAGTTCAAGTCGACGTTGAAGAGAGAGGGAGTAAATATTCGAATTGAAGAGGGGGGCTTGCATAGTGTGTCAAAAAGGGGATAAACGCCCTGGACAGACATTTCCATACTTTAATGGCGAGTTCACACCTACGACGCTGACACAACTCAACTCCGTAAATTGGCAGTGAGTAATAGGAAAAAATCTTCAATTAACACAGTAAATAGGATGCTACAGAATTAAGAGAATAATTTTTGCTGTGGTCAGTAGCAAAATATGGCAAAATGGCCAGTGAAATTTGGAACAATTTGCAGCAGAAAAATGATTCATGATGACAATAACAAATTCGATAATGTTGGAGATGATGATATTTGACATGCTAATTACAACGACCACAAAGATGACTCATTACATAAGCCAGTGTTTGTTTACCAGACGATGGTGAGTGCTGGATGGCCGTGTCTGGACCAACACGTCCTGGAATGCGACCCTCTCCATGTGCTTCGAGGATGTTGCCTGGAAACTCTGCCGGACCAGTGCCACCTGCTGCTGCTGCTGCTGCCTCGTTGACTGCTGGCAGTGGCGTGCCACGCACTGTAGGATACATATTAGAAATTAATGAATATGAGAAAAGCCCTGCTAACGCAAATGGGAACGCGCAACAGTCACAGTGCATGTTTGAATGCCCAGTAAAACAAAGTCTAAGTCAGTTGCCAAAGGTTGCCAGACGACGGGCAGTTAGTGTCTATAGTGTTTTACTCGTACTCACCAGAGGGCGTGACGGATCTCGCTCAGTCAACGCCGTATCGGCTGGATATCGCAAATTTTCCCTACCCCCCTCTCGTTTAGTGCCCTCGTTCGGGGTGACCCCCTTCGAACTCATGGAAAGGCTTTACGGTTCCTGAAACTAGAGTCTTCCAGGCAGCCGACGGTGAAGATTTGGTGATCCTAGCTTACACCGTTTTTGACTGATCCACCCGTGTGACAGATGGACAGACAGGCGGACGGACAGACAGAATTGCGATGGCTAAGATGTGCTACAGCAGTAGCTGCTGTTGCGTGAAAAACTCTACAACCAGTAACCAAATTTCATGCCACCTCATGCACCTTACACAGGCGAACACGCCCTGCCTTAACCCCAGCCAGACAGGCCGTTACTGACTTTACCTACCCCAGAGGATTAAATGGCCGAGTTGACCTTGATTAGTTGGCTATAAGTTTTGCTGCTGCAGGTCCGAGGCCGTGGAACAAGCTTCCAGCTCATCTGAGACAAAGTGACATTAACTTTGAACAGTTTAAACGGCTGATTAAGACATTTTTGTTTAGTCGTTGAGAACACGGCGCTTTGTGGCTAACTTAAATTTGCACCAACTAAGTCGTCTTACTTACTTACTTACTTCACGAGCGTTTCATTAAAAAAAGACCCCTTTTTGTTTTCATAATTCACTCAAATGACGATCAATTAATACAAAATTTTTAACAGTTGTAGCTCAAGAAATACTAATTCAAAATATTGCAACAAAATATGGCAGTTGATTAAATATTCTTTGCTAGTCGTGACGTAATGCAGACGTTATAATGTGTCGTGAGTACAAGCTTGCTTGTCTCAACTACTGCTGTCAGTTGCTACCGTGCTTCGATGGTTCGCTAACGAAAAATGTTCATTGTGTCAGCACTGAGCAACATGGGGACATGAAGTCATGTGTCTTGTGATCCAAAAATGCAACCATTTTGCAAGCTTGGTGTGCTAGCACACTGTCTTGCTCGAACAAGTAAAAGTCCAGCTATCCCCACAGACACGTAAATGTGATTGCTTTGCACGTTTTTTGTGGCTGCAACTGTAAAACTTATTTGTCATCAACAAACCAGATTTTTCACCATTGGAGCAGGGTAGCAACTGACAGCACCAGTTGAGACTAGCAAGCTTGTACCCGTGACATATTATGACATCAGCATTATGTCAAGACTAGCAAAGAATATTTAATCAACTGCCATATTTTGTTAACATATTTTAAATTAATATTTCTTCAGCTACAACTGGTAGAAATCTCATGTAAATTGATCATCATTTGAGCAAATTACGAAAGAAAAGAAAAAGCGATCCTTTTTATGAAACACCGTGTATATACCAAGAAAGCTGACAGGCCTGCAAACATTCACCCATGCAGGTATCAACCATCTGATTGGAACTCAAACACACAACTGACCGTAGGTCCACACACGCTGCTACGACACCGAGCCATCCGTAATTCAGCACGTTCACGTTATTTATCACAGAATTATTAGCGCAGAAGCTTTAAAATTAATTTTTTTCACACAAGCAAAAAAGTTCGACTGTCACTTCCACGATCTGTGACTGTTAGCACTTACAAAGCTGTGAGTATATAACACTTAACAAATTCATGATATTCATATTGCCTGTGGCTGTCCTAATAACCTGCAATATGGGTCTTTCCCATCTATCTGCCTATGTCTCCAGGAAAGGCTGTAGCTGAAAAAAATTTTTAAAAACGTAGAAAACCCAAAATTAGTGTAAACGTTTCCCAGGGTAAAAGTACCATTCTGCCATTTTTTTCAGTTCAATAGACAAAGTTCAAAACTAGAGTTAAGCTAGGACTGTGCAGCTTTAGGTAAACATATTTTTATATGTTATTCATATTCAGCACTACAACCCTGTATTTATTTTTCGTATTTATTTATATTTATTAACTAATATAACGCTAGGAACCTGTGTGTGGTGTGACGATCTGTCGTCCGTGCGGTAAAAACCCTTCCTCAATCGGCGGCAGCTGGGGAGGTGGCAACCTTCTACCTGCACCCAGCCTACTACCACTACTGCCTTCTTCATCAGGTAAGGGTCGTCCACCGACGCCCGGTGAAGCGGTCCAACGAGCTGGAACCGCATGACCTGTTGTCGACTCTGCAATGGTAAACACAAAACATCATACAATCCAACAGAGATTCATGCAAAGTTTTGTAAATGTAAATGTAAAGCGTAAATTTATACAGTGCATACTAAAAAATCTCTCATGCAATAAAAATACAAGCAGTGCCATGAATAATCCAGGCTGCCAAAATGAGACAATCTGGCAAAGCTGGTCAGCTAAATCTGAAATGAACACCATAAGCTACGCTGTAAATCTGCAAATTAAAAAAATTGATCAAAGAGGCTTTACTTGTGGTAGTGCGTCGAGACGTGGTTTGAAGCTGATCAACTTGTGAACTGGGTGGAGTGACTGTACTGTGTGAGACTGACAAAGAACTGGCAGCAGAGTGCACAGTAGAAGACATTAGGTCTGGGACAGCATCATCAAGCTGTGATATTAAAGTAGAGTTGTTAGCGGCATTCAAAATCATTGACCATGATGTACCATCAGCTTGAACACATGTCCCATCTAAACACCGTACATAAAATATGTAATGGGAAGTAATGTAAAGATCAGGGGCCAAATTTTCCAAACTTCTTTGGAAAATGTCTTTGGAAGAATTTGAGAAAATCTTCCGGAAAAGATTTTGAGAAAGGGTGCGCAATTTTCGAAACTTCTTTGGAAACTTCTTAGGAAGAATTTAGGCAAATATATAGGAAAGCATTAAGATAATTCCCTGTAAATTTCAGAAATTTGTAAACAAACTTGAACTTCAACGCTGTACGTTAAGCTGTTAGAATACTCTTATAGTTAAGGTTATGTGTCTGTGATATGCTATAGCCCAGTAACTGTTGTA
>Ga0056128_1000602_pt1 | contig 33648 bp, 12 predicted proteins | sample WorMetLIZISLAND2_FD_71113 | JGI IMG/M metagenome (GOLD analysis project Ga0056128, IMG submission 71113) | Marine gutless worms symbiont microbial communities from Max Planck institute for Marine Microbiology, Germany - Olavius geniculatus... ...
ATGTTCTCACGTATTTGGTCAGCTCTTAGTACGCTCCTATCCTCCAGATTGTAGAAATCTTTCGGGTCATCGGAGCAAAGCCCCACCACCACGTCAAGGTGGCTGACCTCGGTGGGGATGGAAAAGGGGAAGGGAAAGGAAAAAAAAGGAGAAGAAAAAGGGAAAGGAAAAAAGGAGAAAGAAAAAAGGAGAAAGAAAAAAGGGGAATGTGGAAGGAAGATAGCTTAAGAAAAGTTGGACGCACAGACGCACGGACGCACGCACGGACACTCAGGTGATTTTATATTTTGTCCAATGCTATTGCATTGCATTGGACAGACAACAACAAAAAATAAAAATTCAATAACTTAGAACAAATATTTAAGGTTTACGTAAATCTGACCACGCCCAGTTTTTGAAAAAGTAAGTGGTCAAATCCGTACTTTGACTGGAAAAGTATACGTCGAATTTGAAGTCCGAATATTTTTAACTGATTTAGAGCTGCGATCAAAAATGTAGGAGTCATGAAATTATGGCCATGCTTTTTTTGAAAAAGGTACAAAGGAAAAGGAATAAAAAGAAAGGGAAGGAGACGAAAAATGGAAAGGAAATAAAGGGGTAGAGAAAGGTAGGGGATAGGAAAAGTGGAGTTAGGGCCGGGATGGAAGTTCAAACCTCCTCAGTAAAAAATTGGCTACGGTCTTGCTGTCTTTTTGTAAGTTGGAAGTTCAGAGTACAATGCTTGCTGCGGTACAGTGTGGATGACTGGAGCGGGTTTAACTGTTCGTTGACGCGGGCAGTGGATGGCCGCATAGTGCGCTGCGGTATCGTTAGTTCATGCCGATCAGCTGATTTTAAAACGCTTCTGTTCACGAATCTGAGCTGCGCTATTTATCAATTGACTTGGTGTACGCGATTTTTTTAATTTACTTTTATGTACTGCCAGTGATCAAAGGAAAGTTGGGAAACTATAGCTACCACACAGTCTCACCTTTGCTCTCCGCCAGCCATGAATCACGACCTACCTAGCGGCGATATCGGCAAAACGCCAGCTGTGGGACTCACTACGTTAAGATAAATATGATCAGCTACTAGCTGCTACTGTATTATAGTCGAGACTCGAGAGCAGCGGACCGTGAAAGACCATATGCAGACGACAACAAGCGATAAATAACACTTCGCTATAAATTACACACGCGAATAGCATATACCATGCAGCATTTGTCTCGGTTTCGCCGCATTGCAGCCTGCATGCATGATAATGTATGTATCCAGACGAGCAGCTATAGTAAACACAATCAATATATGGCTTCCAGACGATTGACATAAAAATAGTGGTGATGCAAAAATTGCGCGGGGGATTCTTATTTTGCCTCTCCGCAGTCCGCACTGACAGCGACATAGGTTATACCGGTACCATGTACACAGCGCGTGAATAATAATACCTCCTTTACACTCCTTTACATGAAAAAGCATACATGAAGCACACATGAAGCACGTTTAGAGCAAACTTAGAGCACACGTCGTGCACTCTTAAGAGTTGGCTTTATAACGGTGTATATTGCAAATATTCACGAAGCTAGCTTTACGTGTGCTTCATGCTAGCTTTATGTATGCTTCCTCGTGTAAACGGGGTATAAAATACGTGCACAAAATAGGCCTACATATCGCGGTAGTAGAAAAAACGCACACATGCAGAGCGACGTAACTGAACTGAACTGATATGGTAAACTTCGTTTTTGACGAACTGACCAATGGGCGAGCAGTAATGCATTACAGTAGACACCGTCTTACGGCGTCGGTGGCCTACTTGACTATGCTCACGTAGACGTCAACCAATGACTAATAGGCTCGCCTTGCTTGCCCATTGGTCATAGACAAAAACTAAACCGTGTCAGTTCATTTCGGTTCAATGTAGTTCGGTTACGTCGCTCTGAACGCGACTTGAAATACACTGTGATGACCACTTTCAACTAGACCTACAGTAGTGCCCCATGTTGTCAACTCAAATAATTCCAAACATATGCATAATGTCGTTCAAACAAATGCAGCACGCAATCGGCAAATCGCTGTACATTTTTACTTTCCGATTAGGCCTATAGGCCCTAACGGACACATTTCGATACACCGAGAGAGACGGTTCAAATCACGAATAAAAAGTGCACTACTGTCATCGCATGTATAGTTTCTCCGTCTGTCCGTAAGCGTAACATGACTGTGACGTCACTCATTAGCAGGGTCGTAAACACAAACAACATCGCGCGGTGTGTGTTACGACAGTGCGCTGTGTTTTATTATTTTGTAAGATACACAAGAAAAGTAATTAGTTGCGCGCCAGTTATAGAAATGACTACAAATAACAGCTAATATTGTCGACAGTGACACAGTAAGAAAGGCGATTGCCTTTTTAAATGCTTGAGTCTCACCGAGTTCAGTTACAAACTATAATATAATACAGCACTATGAGATGGTCTCAAATGCTATACTGGTATGATGTATTGTTCGATCGCCTGCAACGAATGCTTGTTAACGAGAATGATGTAGTGCAGCATAAATTACTCGATTATTTCCAATATAATGAATGAACTGATATTAGCCCATGCAGTTCAGTAAGCCAATTGTCTATGTCAAAAAACTGGTTCGACGAGGCTCGGCAAGGGTTCGTGGTACATAGATACTAAACACTTTTTAAAGCTATAGGCCTATGATTGATGTCAGGGTTGACACTGGCAGATGGGCCTATACGCTTAAACTCCACTTAGTTCAGTTTCTTGTAGATTTGTTTGCAACAAATCGAAGCAGTGCCGGGGCTAAAGAGTTGGAGGCCTCTTAAATACAACTGTGGGGCCAGTTTTCCGTTACCATAATGCATTATGACGTTTCAAGGTCATCCAAGGCCATCGATTTATATATCAGTTGTAAAATCGCGCAAGCCTATAATGGGGGTCTGAGAAAAAAGCCCCCAGTAGGGTCCAGAAGCAGAGCCCCTGGTCAAGGGACAGGGAACGAAGCTTCCCGAAGTTGAAACACTTTTGACTTTTGGACTAAAATTTGTAAACGCAAAAAATAGATACATTTTGTGTTAATTATCCATGCACAAAAGTTTAATAGGCCGCAATAGGCCTACGTCACAGATTACTGTGCATTAATGAAAAGTAGTAAACTTGTCCATTTTGTGTAAACGTTCCACATATTCCCTTATTTTTTATTATAAACACAAGAAAAAAACTACAGTTTTTTCATACGTAACATTGGGCCCGTGAGCATACGTGAGCCTTTCCTTGACCGAGAGGTACAAGGAGGCTCTTCCACCAACACTAAATCGAAATAGTGGAGTTTGGGTCTGTCTGTCCTCTGTCCTATCTCACCGGTCGTGTGTGATCGTGTCGCTCTTCTCAGAGATTAAAGTTCGGACTCCACGTGCAGTCACGTGCTGACCAGTAATGCAACGCAAGTTCGTAGTTCACAAGTCTAGACAGACATATTTGATCTGTCATTATTTGCTCGTGTCCAGTCGCAGAAATTAAAACTTAGCCTAATCCTGTTTGTCATAAATCGGATTCGGGATTATAGGGCAAATTTTAGTAGGCCTAATGGCGTCGGTCAAATTGCAGATGAAAGAGTTTGTACGCCGAGCTTACTCGAATCGACCAAATAAAGTTTATGTAAAAACGGATGGCAGCACAAGTGGCAGATTAAAGCAGTTTGAATGTTTGCACTTTACAAAATCACAATGAAATTTAAAAATGTAGGCTCAAAAATGCTGTAAGACAATTATTGAGCAACAATTTAGCTTCACTGTAGCTCACGATACATCAGTAGCCTAATAAGTATTTCAGGAAAAAGCCTAGCAATATCATAGTAGGCTGATTGCGGATTGAATAGTTTTGCCGCCCGTACGTAAAATCACGCGTGGCTCCCTTACCTTACCTTACCTCCGGGGTGCCTGCCCAGCGCTGAGGCCGTATCAGTTCGGCCCAATGCGCATCCCCGAATAATTGTCTTACAGCATTTTTGAGCCACAAGGTTACAGGTAGCGGCTATAAAGCCGTAGACGGTTGTGAAGCCGAAACCAGCACAAAAGCACTGGTAACGTGTAGCAAATCTGCTCTCATGGGTTTGGTTAGCTCTTAGTTAGCTCATCACCTCCAGATTTTAGAAATATTTCGGGTCATCGGTGCAAAGCCCCACCACCACGACAAGGTGGCTGGCCACGGTGGGGCACGCGTGGTCTTTATTGCAAAAATGCAATAATACCAAATAGACAATCGACTTTCTTTTTTTCTGTATGCTGAAGTCATTGTCATTGGGTAAACGTGTTTTCTTCCGCCGGATGTCTTGAGTGCTAACATCAGCAAGCTAAGTAGCCTATACATAATTTGTTTCCGGATCCTGGAGCGACTAAAAATAGCCGCGAGGCATAAGCCCGTGTCTCACTCTCACAGAAGCAAAGTCGGTTAACTCGTGGCTGCGGTAGTCCTAAGTTGTGTTTTGCGCAATATATCAGTCGTGTTTACATGGCTGCACAGTGTCTGTCGGAGCTATTGTGGATTTTCAAAAGTTCTGTACACGGTCTATCCGCAATTCCTTATAAGATTCCTTATCGAACCACGTGGCAGTAAACATTAGAGAATTATTTCAAACACGTTAGCAAAATGTAACGTGTCGATAAAAGTGCGTTCTTAGGTTTACTACAAAATAAAATACGAGAAAATTTTCTGTCGTTTACATCCCATTTCTGTACCATCAACACTTTGATTGCATGAAGAGACGTTGCTCCGGAAAAATAGTTGGCAGGCCATACTTTTTATTTGAACCGACCTACAAATGTATCTGATTATGGTGCATGCACGTTGCAGACGGTACAGACAGACGGACGGACGGACGGTCAACCTAAGCCGGCTATACCGCGCTTTTGCATTATATGCATCGTGCGGTAAAACTGTATAGACCTACCGTAGTTTTGAATGTTTTGACTGAATAGCATTGGCTTTATTGTATACTCGGCTAGTGGATTATGACCAATTCACACGTACGATGCCGACGCGACTTAACTGATCGTGAATTGAGTAGCATCGGCGTAGTAAGTGTGAATGGGGCAATGGGCCATGACTAACTTATACATGTAACACTGCAGTTCAAATAACGGTGCCTTTTAAAAGCAAGGGGGTTAACAGTACAGACCTAAAAGTCTGGATGAAAAAAATTTAGGCGAAATCACTTTAATTTTTCTGTGGACAGTCTGTTGTCTGTCACACTCCGACATTCGTGCACCCTATTTAAACCGTTCTACGGACTTAGGCCTACATATCATTTGGCACTTTCGGGGTGCAATGACATATTGTGCTGAGGTCTCTGAAAAAATAAACCCGAGAAACTGTATTCTGGTATGCTGCGGATCACAGTCTGCGAAAAACCTTCCGAAGCCGACAGGCGTCCGTCTGCCAGCTTCTGCCGTTGATGTTTTGCGCGTGAATGAAGGTCATAACCACTCACCACATGGTCACGTACGCTCCACATGCCAGGTTCTTGATGGCCCAGTCAAGTGACTGTGTGAAACCGAAAACACCAACTGCGCATGCGCATTTAGGAGTACAAAATAATAATATTACGAGATAAACAGCAATGTTGATGTGGGATAGTAATAGGACATCGCTAAATGCCCAATTCACGCCTATACGACGCCGACAAAACTCAACTCAACTGTCGTGACTTGTAACCCATTAACGTTGCTATGTGAGTGACAATGCCATGACGTCATTTACATCGTGACGTCACGCTGCTGGCACAGACCACGCGTTGTCTGCTAGCAGTTGAGTTGAGTCGAGTCGCGTCGGCGTCGTAGGTGTAAATTGGCCACAACTGACGTTAATAACCGCAGAATGGAAGCGGCTATCAGGACGTGTGAGGCGGTGTTGCCTAGCGGTAACGCGTTGGTCGCAATCAACAAATAATTAAGTTACTCTACGCCGGGCCCGGCTAGTACATGGACTGTCTGTGAACTGCAGTGACTGCAGGTGAACCATTTCACCAGCCACTCAAGCCAACTCAGCCTGGCCATCCCCCCGTAGGTGGGCGCACTAGGGCCTGCAGAATGGCCAAAGCTTCTTAAGGCACATGACATCGTGGACAGGAGTCCTCCAACAATTTTCTAATAAAAATTTAAACAAATGCTGTATAATTCTGTATATTAGCCGTAATAACTTTGGAGCCGGTGGGTGTAACCTTGCGGAACTTTGCCACGTGATGCGCCATGAAGTGGGCGTGACAGGTTTTAACGTAGACACAAATTTTGCGGAGCCCGGACTCTTAAAATGTCGACAGCAAAAAACGTTTAAAATTCGGTGCCATTTGCACAACTTTATATTTCGATCGCGAATATCTTCAGAACGGCGTTATCAACTACAATCCCTTCTACGTTCGATGAAAAAGATAAACCTTGGTCCACTAACGACAGAATTTACGTGACTAATGTTTTACATACCCATCCTAAATCAACAGTGCGCGTGCTGTGTATAGCCAATGCGTTCGGGCCACGTGACATTGCTACGAGCAGAATTTTAACTTTCTGAATTGACTGCCTAGTCAAACTTACGGCGCTGAGCGGCTTCGCTTTAGGCTCTGCCCCAAATTTTTATTTTCTGTATTTTATCGTTATTTTGGCGTGGAATTAGATAGGAAAAGTCCAGTGTGTTTTATCTAACGGTAAATAAAAGTGGCGTCACTAATTAGGCGAGGTGGACTAAGCTTATCGGACTATCGGTACATTGTCAGTTGCGTATGACATTTTTAATATTGCCTACGAAAAATTACAACGTGGTTTGTATTTGTCGAAGTTACTGTCCGAAACACTGACACCTTTTTTCAACTCGGATACAGCAAAAACGGCATTTTCGAGAACCTCATAAAATTACCTCAGTACTACACTGTGTCCGGAAAAAAGTAACCCTCTAAACATCGTGCAGTGAAAATGTACAATTAAAACGAATCTAACTAAAAATTTGTGCACATATTCTCCTATAAATTGCTGAAATGGTTACCTAATTTCGTTGAAAATGTTATTTTATGGTGAAGTTATGAATTGTTCAATATCTATAGCAAAATATCTCCGTTACCAATATGGCGTTATCCCTGTTATTGTACATTTGCGTAATTCCAACAAACAGTAAATGATTTTAACAAAAAAAATCCACATTAATACTACACCAAGTATTGGCAATCGAAGTGCCAACTTTCATTAAAATCTATCACGGCTTTTGTAAAATCACCCCCAAAACACTTCAGTTTCAGGTGTTACGATAGACACAAAGACCTGAAACTAAAGTGTCTCGGGGTGACCTTACAAAAGCCGCTCATGTATTGTATTGTCTGCTTTAACAGATTCAACTAAAATTTGGCACTTTGACTGCCAACAGATCTGCATAGCTTGCTGAGGTAAAATTTTGTTAAAATCAGATGTCGTTTGCTAGAGTTACGCGAATGTGTATTAACATAGGGGTTTACTTATGTAACGCCATATTGGTAACGGATATATTTTGTTATCGTCATTCAACAATTAATACCTCCGCTAGAAAATAATATTTTCCAACGATATGTAGCGATCGCTTTAACAATTTATTGAAAATAAAGCGTACGAAATTTTATTCGGATTTGTTCAGATTTGACATTTCTATTGTACGATGTCTAGGGGTTACTTTTTTCCCGACACGGTGTATATAATACTGTAGTGATACTGTAATATAATTTTTTTGATATTCTAATAATCATAATGTGGATTTTAGGACGGTTTTTGGAACAAAATTATGGAAATACATTTACATTTGTCTTAGATTTGTTGAGAATACTGTGTACTTTTTTTCGAACACGGTAACATACGGTAACAGTAGGCTATATGTGAACAAAATTTCAAAGACTGAGATCCTTCTGCACTCAGCGTTCTGATAGCTTACGTCCACGCGGAGATGACTATTTTACCTGTATGTCCCAGTAATCTGCATAAGAAATCGTTTATAATTTGAGGTCGTTTTGATTTTATATAGGCCCTGGCCTGGTTAGTTTGACTGATTTGATTTTATAGTTAGTTACCACTGCTTAGTTTTCAGTTTTTACGCGCGTTTGTCACATATTACGTCACATTATCACAAAATACTGTGTTACTGTGTTATGGGAGGTGATCAAAGTCTATATCTATAATTGCAAGCCGCCAGCAATAGCCAATTAAATTATTATCAGCGACAAAGACATTATCCCGGTTAATAGCCTATATAAAGTTAGTCGACGGCCAGTTTACGGAACGACTCGTTGACCGGTTGGAAGCTCGGTCTCTTGCTGTCGTCGATGTTATATGACTCTGCGCTGGTGTCGCGAAGCAATTCCTGGCGAAAATCCTCGGACGTGATCGCGTTCTTGTAATTCTCTGCACATACACATTTATTAGCACTTGTATTCAAATTAAATCATTTACTTCTTTAACTGGTAGAGGTAAACAGTTATAAAAACCAGTGAGCCAGACAGCAAGGCTCTTAACAAGAACACTGACAACTGCCCTTGAACCTAAAATTATGTATAGTATGTTTTCAAAAATTTGTTTTGGCGTAAAACACTTTTGAAAACTAACAAATGTTTTTTTGTGCTTTATAATATGTACCCACGGCAAGGCATGTGCCAGGTGGCAGTTCATTATTCTCGGCGAGGGTTTGAGGTTTCTGGTTGCTTCTAATCTTCTTCTGTTTCCTAGACGCTTTCGTTTAGAATAAAAAAGCCGGAACGCGACGGGCGGTAAGAAAGACAGACAAATAGACGTACGTTGTGTAACGCAACATTATTGTCGAAAAGCGAGAAATAAAAGCAGTTAGTAAGCTGACTGTACAGAACGTACGAATGATCTGTGGGAGAGGCCCGGCACTGGGACCAGTGTAGTCATCTGGTAGATACTCGTCAGGTAAGACTTCCATACCGACAGCTTTGTACAAGCTTTCTGCAGTGTCGTGAACATGGATCTGCAAGTCATATCAGAAACAATATCAAAGTAATAACAGCATATACAGTAGAAGGTCCTGAACAACACCTCGAATACAATATAATATAATACAATAAAATTCAAAGCGAAAAAAATGTCTGTGGCACTGCAGTCACTTTACAGTCAGTAGTAAAATGAGGACCAGAACAAATGAGTCTTAAGTTTAGTCTTAAATGTTCGCAAGGACTTTGAAGACGTCACTTCTGGTGGCAGACTGTTCCAGGTTTTTGCTGCAGCGACAGAGAACGCTCGGTCGCCGATCGTGGACAGACGTGTTATGGGGTGCTTACACGATCCAGCAAATGTCCAGCAAACTTCCAGCAAATGTATTCAAAATACACGTGCTAATGGTGGACGTTTGCTGGATCGTATAAACACCCTATTAGTGGTACAGCCAGTGCTTAGGTCGATGATAAGCGCAGGCGTTGTCGACCAGGAAGTCCAGCGACAAACTGTAAAGCGTTGACCGGCGCAGGCCAATGGACACACTGGCAGACCAATCGAAATGTTGAGACAGTTCGCAGGCCTAATGATCAACTAAACTACTAATTACTAAAACTGCTCTTGTGACTAAAGACTCGTCGTTCCGACAGCGTGGTATTGCGAACAATGTCGGCGCTCAATCGCAATGAATTTATAGACGTGTGTAGGCCTATTAAATACAACCGTGATAATGTTGATTTGATTACACATGGTAAGATTACGAATATGATTTTGCACGTATTGTTTCATTGTGACTTTTCATATATAGGCTACAGCACAGTATAGTGAACTGTGTGTATTTTATCTTTGTATGTTTATGAGCGTGTTATGTAGGCTTATGTGCATTTGTATGCTGCTTTGTTGGCGTAATAAACGATGATGATATAACTATGCATTCACAAACGTACTCTGTCTCGCATCTTCTTTGACAGCATAGGTTTGAATATCGCCATGATGGCATCGAATATGGCTCCAGCGTTGTAGTAATCGAACGATTTAAAGCGTCCCGGCATGGCATTCTAAACGCACACAACGAAGTACACGTTAAATTACAGGCCTATCTGCTATTTTCAGGATGATCTAACCTATTTATATAAGCCATCACCTGGCTCCAATGATATTACCGCATTAGAAGAGCCATTCTGGTAAGCTAGTGTTTAAAAAACCACTAAATTACTAAGTCTAAACATAAAAATGCCTCTCAAACTCCTTATCGATCCGAAACTTTACCAAAATAACCGCGTTGCATGCATTGTGAACAGATACAGCGCAAAACAGCATATCTCAACAAGTCAAAAACAAAATTTAATGAATCTTACAGCTGGAAAATTTGACAGTACTATATTTTCAGACAAAAATTATTTTCACGATGGCAGCCGTCAGTTTGAATGATTATGAGGAAGTAAGCACTGAGTGCTGTCCACGTAGATCGAAAGTTAGGATTTTACCAATTTCAGTTGGTTTAATTCACAATTTTTTACGAATTTAATAATGGTAGTCACTGAGTATGTGCAAAAACGATTTTTAGCGAAGCATTTGGATGAATTCGTATTTCTTACGAATCTTATGGCCAATTCACATCTACAACGCGGACGCAACTAAACTCAACTGTTGAGCTGATCTGGGTAGGTCTGAACAAAATTGACGACGCTGTCGGCAACAGTCGGCAACAGTCGGCGACTGTCGGCCGACAGTTGAGTTGATTTGAGTCGCGTCGACGTCGTAGGTGTGAACTTGCCATTAGAATGGCAAGTTATGCACAAATTCTCAATCTGTGCATGGCTATCGATCAGTTAGTTTAAGAATATTTTCTACCGTTGCGTCTGGCAAATGAAATTATCGTCCGTGATAGCTGACCTGCCAGCTGTCGTTCCACTTGCGCATGTCGTCCATGGACCAGCGCGTCAGATGTTTCATTTCGAAGCCGGACATGTCGACAATGAAGACGAAGCCGTTGACCTGAACGTTCTCATCGCGGGCCGCGTACGCAGCCATGATCATCCCGGTACGAACGTCTTCCTTCACTGACACAGCCTCGCCGTTCTTATCCGTCACCCCTGACGAAAACACACGCGGGCTAAACCATGGGGTGGTCCAGAAAAAACGACGCAAAGTTTAGTAAACCATAATTTTGCCACTGTACATCACAAATTATGCAGTTTTCAGCAAAATGGTCAGAAAAAAAACACACTGCCGTATTCGGACACCGGCTTTTGTCACGTACACATTTTTTCAAAACATTTTGCTAAAACCCTTATGACTCTGAAAGACTGGGACGTAGCCTGCGGTTGCGAAATTATGCTGCTATAAACTTTGTGCCTTTTTTCTGAACCATCCTGTAGAAGCGATCAGAAATCTCAAACCTTCGGCGAGAATAGTTCTGCCATCTGGCTATCTCCGTAAAAACGTAAAGTCTTTCCTGAACCTAGTTTTACACCGCGAGACCACGGATACGGGGCTAATCGCGCGGTGTGCCTGTTTACGTCTCAGCTTTCATTGGTACTCATTGCGCTTACCCACGAAACTCCGATGGCCAGTCTGAGTTGATCAGGGTAACTGGCTGGTTACATACCGAGATGGTTTACCCGCATGCCGACGGTCACCCATCCAAATACTAACCGGACCCGGCGTTGATTAACTTCGTTGATGCGACCAACGACTTTACCAACTAAGCCAAACCACCAGTACTTTCATCTCCTAATGGTAAATAATCGTGCATTCTTATCTAGTGTCTGCAAAGAATATGAATCGCCGCCAAAATCTATGAGCTTCCTCTCTGGACCACCATTCAACCACTAGGCAAGATTTCATCAAAATTCGTCTGTAACGTTTTGCTTGGTCTGACTGACAAACGTTGGACGGACCCGACAAAACTTCCTTTTTAATAATTTTTAATTCACCGATAACGGTAGACGATAAAGACAAAAAACATGCGATTTATGACCACTATCTAAGCATAAATCTAAATTTATACAAAGCACGCACATACAGGATATCCAAAAGTAAGACTTGCAACAGTGTTCACTGCTTCTAGCACCGATTTTGAAAGTGAAGCCTTTACTTTAGATCAAGTGTGTGAGATTTCTCAAACCAAGTCATATTGGCGACAATTTGACGTCTCGCGATACCTGGCCACATGTTGTCAGAAGACTGGCATGCCCGGTGTATGACGTTTCGCCCCCTAGTCGGTGGCACCCCGGACGTTTTCCCCCTCCCTATACTGTTACATGAGAATCGACCGAGCGTTAGATAGTGGCATAATTTTCAGTGTCAGCATGGTGAAAGAATGCAGCAAACATCAAATGCTCTTGTGCTAGCATTAATAGGCCTAAATAATACGTCAAACAAAAGGCAAGTCTCAAGAAGTCTCAATTCTCAACTTCAAAAGAAACATCTGCGGACGGCGACGTCAAAATGCCACCCAAAGCGCAGTGTTTGCCACAGCAAGGAGAGTGTCTGCAATCTATCGAATTTTGCTTTCTTTAATGTAGTCTATACGTAAAAATATGTGCATTAACTGCTTCTACTCTCTTGGCTCACTTTGTATCGAGTTGAGTTTAATCGTCTCGTGGGCGCGTAGATCTACATCCCTAATTGCTGTTAATTGTCGCGCCTATTAAGACTCATTGTGTTTGAAAAATACTCAACGGCGACGAGACTTCAAAGACGGAGTTGCTTTTGGTGTTGCAAGAAATTTCTGCTTAGGCTTGACGCTGACTCTTGTTACTAGCCTACGGGGGAAATGTCCTAGGCACTCGAAAAGTAGGGGAAAACGTCCGGGCGGGGAAAATGTCCGAGGGGGAAACGTCCGCGGTTGACAGGGCCAAGGGGGAGAATGTCCGGCTACCGGCATGCCACAAAACTTCGCATTGGCTTCAACGTAGAACCACTGTGGTGGAACTATGGGTCTATAGTCTACACGCATTTCATGAAGATGACTGAAATAATTTTATAATGGTCATGCATTCGAGAATAAGTATGCCTAGTTTTTAAATTTTTTTGGTAATACTAGAACAGGCTAGCATATGATATTCAAAGTAGTATCGGCAGCTATAGGCCTAGCGTACATTACCTAGCTTATACAGCAAGACAATACATCCGTTCTTGTCTCTTTTCGGCAGCGGAATAGCATACCTGCATTGCAGACGCGAAACATATTATCAATCGTAAACACGCAATCTTAAAAACACATTGTATTTTGTTACACTTCTACACTAATAGTTATCAACGTATCAAATATATCAACTCCGTTGAAATATAATGCATATGCTTACACTGTACTGTGAGTCCAAAAATAAACTAACAAGTTAGTCATAAAGTCATCAAATACAAATTATTATCAGCATTCAAAATTCTTTCTTTGACATATTCTTTAAAATATTGTAGTAAAATAATTACAAAAAAATTCTAGGTCGCCGGAAATGCGTCGCTACACTGCTTTGTGAATATCAAAAATCAGTGTGCGCTGTAGGCTTCTCATTCGCTGATGGCGAAAGGCGGACACTCGAACACCAAATGTGATGATGTTAGCTGTAACATGACCAGCATAAAATTTAGGCGGCATAAAATCCTGGTTGAATTTCACGTCGTGCAGGGAAATAATGCGGCGAATTTTAGGCTACGTGCTTTTACTTATAGCTAGTTGTCTAAAATTGTCGACGCAAGCGAAGCTTTATACCCTCCATCGATGAATTCAAGTGTGGTCGGATGATGTGTGTCGACGTCACGAAACCAGTCCGGTGAATTCGTGACGGCTTTGACGTAGTTTTCGACGAGCGTTCTCGCTCTCAGCTGACTGAACTTAGCCGTGCGCAGAAAGTACAGCAGGTTCTCTGTTTCTATCAACGAATCAGTCATTTTCTTCAGCAAAGTGCAAATAAGTGTAAACCTAATTTAGAAACATGCAATAATCGATATACGATAAAAATCTTAATACTACACGAAAACACGAAACTCACGAAGAGAACTTAAAGTAGCCATAGTGCAAGTGCATCGATTAAACATAACAATAAATCGAAAACGTTCTTATTCACTTGCTCTGTCCGCATAGGAAACAGTCACAAACATTTCTACTGATGTGCTCCGTTGAACAATTTTCTCCTCGTCTTATACGACGAACTTAATAATGATAAAGATTGGTAGATGTTGCTGCTGCTGCTGCTAATTTTTTTTACTGCGTACACGGTTAATTAATCAAGCTTTAATCAAAGCCATGCTGGAAATTCTTTAGAAATACACTTGTCAGAAATGGCAAAATTACAAGACTTAGGCTATTATCCTACCACCTCATTTTTTATCGTCCGACGAGAAATTTATTTATGGCAGAAACATCTAAGGGCATTATAACGCCACGGTGCTGTGCAACAAATGTTACAAATCACACAGTGCTCTTTATGGCAATGACACAGAACATAGACAGTCAGAGACTAAAACATACAGAAACATAATACATCTTTACGTCTAACTTATAAAGTAACGTATTTGGACAAATTACACAACAGCAAGAAATCTTTGAAACTGTTAAGATTACCAAATTTTAGCACATTATTTCAAAGCTGATCCAGACCACGTACAACACGCATCTGCTTGATGCATCTTAAAACAAGGAAAAATTTTGCACCAAAATGCATGACTTTTGGATAAAATTTTCAAAAGTTTTCCCAGACTCCACCCCTACCCTTCCGCCCCTATTTCAAACTTCTGGATCCGCCACTGGCCACATTTAATCTCAGGACTTTATACTCCGTTTTACTGTTAGACCACTGATCGAGACAGAATGAAATGATGAGTGTTGACTGGTGATTGAAGACTGACCGCATCTGAACGTGATGTGTGGCTGTTGCTGAATCCATGTTCTCAGTGCAGCCACGGCGTTCAGTCGATCTTTAGCATCCTCGTTTAGTTCTCTCTTAGCTTTCTCTGCTGTTCGCGCGTCCAACTTACACACGTAGTTGTCGTCAGCAGACGCCATATGACGTTAATACTACAGGTGTACGACGTACGCCTGCCACACAACATTTTTCAGTTGAAACAAAAATCAAACGAATCAATAAAAACAAATCCTGCCGAAAATTAAGTCAAAAATGTATACCGTAAGCTAAGCTGCGCACTGCGCATTACAATGACCGAGAAAAATATGACAAACTGCAGCATGTAGGTGTGTACGGAATAACAGAAATAAATTAATAAACTCATTTTATTTAACTTCAGTCCTGTTCATTTCATTTCATTTCTGTCATTCTGTACGCATCTTTAAGGCGCGTACCAAGTGACGTAACTGAACTGAATTGACACGGATTAGTTTTTTGACGAACTGAGCAATGGGCGAGCAGTAGCAGAGCGAGCTCATTGGTCATTGGTTGACGACTACTTGCGCGTAGTCACATAGTCACCGACGCCGTTAGACGGTGGCTAATGTAATGCATTACTGCTTGCCCATTTGTCAGTTCGTCAAAAACTAGGCCTAAACCAGGTCGGTTCAGTTCAGTAACGTCGCTATGTACGCGCCTTCGGAGTTTTAGACAGAGTCCTAGAGTGTAAAGGTCGAACAGGCAGAACACTAGAATTGCAGTATTGTGCCTAGGGTTCATCGCTGAGATTTGTCGTTTTGCAGAAACAAATAGGCCTATTTGGCATATTTGGCAAAGCCCATTGTCGGGCAATTCGATTCTCGTAGCAAACGTGGGACATACAAGTATGTTGTTTTTAGAAACATGCTCACGCCTGTATTAGAACGACTTACCTGCAATACTAGGCTCCTATACCCTAGACTTGATATCGTTGAACGTTTAATTCCCAAGGTCGGTCGCTGTGTACGTTTTACGCCTCTGTGGTTCGCCATTCACCTGCAGCGCATTTTACCGTGGGCCTACTGCCTCGACAATAGCCGCTTCACAACAGGCATGTTCTGCCTAGGCCTATAAGGCAGTGATCGAGCGTGCGATATTCGTTATTCGTTATGAATCGTCTACAACATGGCTATCACGTGCGGCTAGTCGGCTAGCCATGGCCTATATCGCATTATTTTAATGGCTGAAGGGTCAAAACCTTTTCTCTAGGGCCTATTTGCCTCAATTTTACAACCCTCCCCGCTGTAAATCGTAATGCATTTTCAGCGAGTCAGTCTGTACGTTTTACAGTTCATCTGAAATACAACTTCGACTTGAAATTTTACGCACATAATTTGTGATTCACGGTTAGCAGCCGGTGCGGCGGAGACATGCTATCTCTGTTCAATAACCTCACACCTGGCTGACAATGCTGTAAGCAGTACTATTGAGCACCATTCTTGCTGTGTTCAGACTAAGGCCTACTCTGTTCAACTGAATTCAGCTAGTGGACGAACTTGTGGATTTGGAAAAGTTCAGCTCTAAATGTTAACCTCAACTTTTTGTAGTACAGTATGTATGTAGCCTTGGAGCAATTCAGCCGGTCCTGCCAGTTGACCTGTGTTTGGTTGTACAGGACCACAAAATCATTTAACTGAAACGACGCACCAACAGCGAGTGGGCCGCTATGGCGTGGTTATTGAACGTGCTGTCGGCGAGTGGCGTCAGCGTCTGCGCGCTTTCGTTCGTGCTGGAGGCGGACATTTTCAGCACAGGTTGTAACAAAAATGATGTGATTTGACACGTGTGACTTTTTTTGAGAGACAAAATTGCTAGTCGTCTTTGTCACTATTCAGCTAATAATTTCGGAGCCGACACATGCACTACCCAGTATGAATTCATTGCTGTAAACGACAAACTACGACTTCTGCATTTCACAAGGCGTAGCAACAGATGAGGTGGACAAAACTAAAGTCATTTGCGTCAAGTTTTCTCCGGATGCTGCTTGCGAAGAATATTAAAATCGGCTAATGTTTCACAGATTATTCAATAAGACACATAGGCAGTATTTTGAGACATGATGTAGGCCTACATAGTACACCCATGTATAAATGTTGTCTGAATATTAGACCAAGACAACAACCATCAAATGTGGGGAAACCAATGCAAAGTATCACGATGGATGATGAAAATCAACTAAATTCTAGCTCATTAATAGTAAATGTGACGTTTTTTGAAACACAGCGCATAAAACGTATTTGTCAAAATCTTTCAGATGCCACCAGTAACCAATAATCGCGAAAAAACAACAACAACGACAAATACAACTGATGCAACTGTCGACAATCTTGTTTTAACGCAAAACACAGATTTACAGAGTGATGTTCATCACAGTCTTGTGACATACTATTGACACATAAAAAATTTTACAAACTATGTACACCAAATTGTGGCAAATGGAGAGTATGCATATATGTGGAAATGCATAAGCTGCATTATCTAATCCAAGCACTGACTAGACTTGCAGTTTTTGAGTACAAATCATTGCTACCACATCATGTCATATTGTTTTAAAGCTCACGCATGCACTCTTTTCAGTGAAAGATCATTACGAATTGACAAGTTGGCCACAATTTTCTGGAAAAATTACAACTTTTCAAGACTTTAAAGTTACCTTTTGCAGACCAATTCCAGCAATGTTTTGATACAGGACTGATGACAGTGTATTTAGTGTTTCTGGTATCACTTAAAATCAATATTATTAACCGCAGTTACACATAAGAATTATATCATATTTTGTACACTGTCCAATACACAGAGCTTGAAAAATGAATTGGAAGTGTACTAGACTGCAAAGTAAGTATTAACTGAAAAATTTTCACATCATGGTAATGCTGATTATTATCTATAGAAAATAAAAGATTTTCAAGAACCTTTTACATCAAATTTCTAAAACTTCCAAAGCCCTATTCAGTTTTCAAGGACTTTCCAGGTGCTGGAAAAATGCCATAAGTGGATACTTTTTTCGAAGGACTTTCAAGAAAATGTGGCCACCCTGAGTCAATTATTGATTATTATGCAGCTCACGTTCTACACATAATTTCACTAAACATCAGTCGGCAAGCAATTAACCAAACGACAATAAATGCACTTCAACAGATAATGATAAAGCCTACAGTAAATACTAGTTTTCATCCCAAAGCTTTCATGCTGACAAAAAGCAAAAAGTAGTACTAGAATATCAGAAAATGTGTTTGATATCAGTTGTCCAGTTTTTTTCTGTTAGAAGCAGTAGCTGTAGCGCTAGAAACAGTCATAGACATAAAGAGTATTTTTAGTTGTTCAGTGTTCACTCTCATTATCCCGAATGAAGCAGGCCTAACAGCCACACGTGCTTTAAGCTGACAAACCAAAAATGTCAAATCACTGAGGCAGTGGAAAATATTTACACAAATAGTTACTAAATTGCCTACACACACTTACTCCATATACAACACAGTTATCAAATTACACACAAAGTAGTTCTACATTCGCATCAGCACATTTACACAATTAACTACTTAATTACAGCTATCACCACTAATGCACTTCTGCTATTCCAGTCTTTCTTTAAGTATGGGGGTGAGTGAGTGAGTAGGGTTTAACGTCCCACCCGACATGGAATAGGTCATTTCGGGGATGGCCTTTCCAGGCGGAATGCACACAAACACATGATAACAGAACGGTAAGTTTAACTTTTACAGAAACACGAAACACAAAATGCAAAAAAACAAGCTAAACCTAAAATTGTAAGAAGTCCATTATACGTGTGCATATGTAACTAACATAATGGTAGTTCTAATAATCTTCCCTGTTATCCTCCAGACAGACATCAATGCTGTCTATTGGAGGACAGGGAGCTAAATGTATGGGTCATAATTCAAATGCAAAAAGGACAAAAGCAAAGGAGGGGCAGAGAAAAAGAAAAGGGAATGGTAGAAAAAAAGGAAAGAGAGGAGGAAAGGGGCTAAAATAACTTTGCACCCAAGGAAAAAATGTCGAAGCCTACAGTATGGCATTGTGCCATTAAGCATTGCTAGTACAGCATGTTTTCTCCATAGTTGTTAACTAGAATGCTAGCATCACACTGTAGACTACAGGCGGGGTGAGGGTGTTGCTAGAAAAGCATGTTTTCATGATGGTACAAATGACATTCTATTAATAGTAGAACTGTCAAAGCGTTAACTTTTTAAACACGTTAATGCATTACGTTATTTTTTCATGCATGCATTAATGCGTTAATAATACATCATTAATACTGCTGATATTGTTGGTGGACTACATCAAAAAGGTGAATGGAATGAAGGCCACGAAGTCATGCCTGTGTCACAGGGGCGTGACAGTAGTGATGAAATGACAACAAAACATTTTTTAATCACTTGAATACTATTAAATCGTCAAATAAACATAGTATAACAGAATGCTGGAACTCTGGCTCCACAAAATTGAGTAAATTTACATATGTGCGTTAATTTTTTTAATGCATGTTAATTATTTAATGCATTAACATGTTAAGTTAATGCATTAATTTGACAGCTCTAATTAACAGCCTACACTAGCAGCCTACAATGAAGGACAGCACCCAGCCTGATGACAGCACAGAATAACTCAAAAATACAGGGTGGGCCAAAAAACCAGACCTGTTTGAGCGTTGATAACTCAGCGTTGGTTAGTGGTAGAACAGGATGTGATACGTCAAAAGTTTCAGAATGCTGTAAAGAATAAAAGATAAATTTGCACAGTAAAGCATTTCAATTTTCTTTCCCTAATTTGCACAAATCGTCATTACCCCTAAAATTAGGCATTTGCCTGCACTCCCATGTGCCCGAGTTCACTGAACTCAAAAACTCACTACCGACATGTCCAGATTTAAATTCTGTGAATTATTTAGTGTGGGGCATTGCAGCAAATAGCATGGTCACAAAATTTCAGCAACTAACCAGCTAAAATGTGTGCTAATCGAATGCTAGGCTCAGCTGATCCTGAACACATTGACTCCAGCGATCGATCAGCTGCCTAAAAGGACTGATGACGGTCATGAATGCAAAAGCTGGGCAACTGCCTTTGTCGAATTTCATCTAAACTTAATGTTAATGATTGTTGATATTTCACTGTATGCTGAATGAAAATCAACTTAAATTCATGCGTTACTGCCAATTTAGCATGATTTTAGGGGTGGGGCAGATTTGTGTAAATCAGGCAAAGAATATTTAAACGCTGAGACATTCAAGTTTTACGCTTCTTTTGTACACAATTTCGAAACTTTTGGCATATTACACGCCTTTCCATCAATAAACATCGTTAAGTTATAAAAGCTAAAATATCCATGTTAAATCCATGTGACGAATATTTATGCAAATTAAGCAAAAAATATTTTAATGCTTCACTATGCAAATTTGTCGTTTATTCTTTACAACATTCTGAAACTACTGACATATAACACGCCTTTCTATGGGTAACTATCGCCGAGTTATCAACGCTCAAACAGATCAGGTTTTTTTGGCCCACCCTGTAATGGCATACATAACTTAGGCTGTCAGACAGATTCACTTATTCATTTACATATTCATTTTTGCACAGAAAAGTCACATGAGCAACGTGACCACAGTAAACATTGTTCGAGTAACCACACGATAAACTAAAATAATTGAAGACTGCATAATTTTCAGCAAAAATTCAATATATACGTGGTGTATACAAAAATCAAAAATTTATACAAGTATTGATACATATTTGGCTGGTCACGTGATGACAGTATTGTGGGAATTTCCTGGTGGCGCCACTGTAAAAGACCAAGCTGCTAGTCTGGGCCATTAATAGAATGTCAGTATATGGTACACGAGGGTCAGGTGCTAGAACAGCATGTCCTCATCATAGTCGTTGGCTAATATGTTGGCTGCTTCCATCTCATTGCCTTTCTGTTCCTTCTCCTTCGCTGCTCTCATTTCATTCTTCTTCCTCTGAATCTTCTTCATTCTGCACCCAACATCATCAATTCATCATTATGTTGTCATCATTAGAGTTAATAAATGACGTCGTGTTAGAAAGAAAGTTTTTTGTTCAAAAAATGTTGAAAAATTGTACTGGTTTGTACTTGCACACAAACATAATTTGGGATTCACCGCTACCTTCAATGAATGTTCCAATGCTGTGGGTTAAGCAATAAAAAGGTCATCTGGCTGATAAAAATGCAACAATTCAGAAAAGTTTAGGTATGCAAACCAAGCTTGAAGTCACTCTGAAAAAATAACCTCCATTTCTCCAAAGTTAAATCAATTTCAAGTTGTGTCTTGACCAAGATACAATCAGGACCTCTCAGCAGTGACTTTCAACTCTAATCACTACACCCGCTTGCCTTCAATGTAACAACAGCGGAAACAGGCAACAAAAGCAAAATTTTTACCGGTAGAATTCTTCCCTTTCCCGCTCATCCAGTTCAGTTGTAATGTACTCCAGCGTCCGCTCGATCTTTGGAATGATAACTGCACAGCAACATGAGCATACAATAACGTCTTAACAACAGCAGGGTTGAGGCATCCAGACACATACCCGCAAAATACTGGCAAAGACTCACTGGATAAACCCACCGAAAACAAGTATGCCTCTTTAAAAATGCAAGCAAGAAAATCCAAAATCCAATAAAACTCACCGAGTTTGTTTTTTTTCAGAAACGAGTTTGGGTTTTTTCAACCCTAATCAACAGCACAGACACCAAACTACCAAGTATCTAACTGCTAAAAACAGCAAAAAATGTGACAAAACATCCTATGGTTGATTGTCTGTCATTATGTGAAGTTGTAAATACAGCATATAAACAGACCATGCTCGATGGCATTGACACGGCGGTTGGTGACCTTGATGACTTCGTCCAATGTCACAAACGACGTCTGAAGTGACGCAAGTTGTACCAGCAACTCTACAGCTTTGTTGTAGTTCTTCTTGAGACGATCGATCTGCTGACCGCCACGAGCCAGCCCCGTGTACTCATAACCTGGCCAGTCACAACCATGAATTAGCACTAGCTAGTTGCTCAATCAATCAGTTGGTGACTTTAGTGACATAAATGGTCAGTGGTCAAGTGGTCAGTTTGTCAGTCATTCAGTCAGTCCATCAATTGGTTAATCCACTGGTCATATGGTCAGTCCAGTGTACTCATAAACTGGCCAGACACAACCATGAATTAGTTAGTTGCAATGAAAACAATGGAAAGATAAGGTCAGTGCCATCTCTATGCATATACCCAGGTGCCTCTATCATGACATGATGATGGCCGCCAGCCTGACAGCTGAGTGCAGCACTTGGCAAGGGTTGCGATACATCACCCGCATCAACTGACGTCATGTTGAGTCTAACGAGTGCACACATCCAGATTTGACGAGCGTCATTGGATAAGTGCCGATTCAATCAGCTGGTTAGTCCTGTTATAAGATGCTATTCATATGGACACTATTCCAACAGACACTATTCCAACAAATGAGGCTAAGAGCCTCAGAATGACAAAATTGTGTAATTGGAAAAAAGATAGCATAACATAAAGACCGAGCTGTTGGGGTTAGGGTTAGGTGTTAGGCATCAGAGCCATGGTTATGGTTTGAGGGCTGTTGAAATAACATCCATCGAAATAGCATTCATCAAAATAGTGATCCCGAACCAGTCAGTACCCTGGTCAGTCAGTCTGCCAGTGCGAAAGCAAGCATGGTGTACTCATAACATGGGAAGCATCAACAGAGCTTACCCAGTAACTCACAAGTACGGAAGGGCCCCCAGTTTTCTATGGTAAATTCTGTCAAGTTCCTTTGCAAAATTCCGCAGCATACCGCTGCGAAATCATCCAAATTCCAAGGCTCACAGCCTTCCATTTGTAAGTAAATTAAACTTTATCCTGTTCAAAAACTAGTTTCTGAAGGGCTGGCTGGCATAGTGACATTGTGCTGAGTTATGCTAACAACATACAAACAAAATTACCTATACTTTTTGGTTTTAAAAGTACAATCTGCCAAGTTGCATTGCTTTTATTCACAACTGTGCCATACTGCAATAGCTATTAGAAGGTCCCACAGCTTTTGGCAGTTTAGTTTGATTTTCTTGTGACAAAAAACATCATCAGGTCAAAAATTGTACTAATTGCCATTAAATTTTCAACTTCTGCAAAATTCTCTGAAATTCCGCAAGAATATCAAAATTGCGCAACAAAGGGAAAATTCCGCAGCTTGGCTCAAAATTCTGCGGCCCACAGAAAACTGTGGGCCCTACTCACAGCCATCAATTACCACTAGAGTACTTAGTTGCTTAGTCAGTCAGGCCATCAGCTGGTCAGTCAAACAACTACTGGCAAGTGCCTGCCCAACCTCTACTGGCTGTAACAATAGAAGTTTATTAATATAATAAAGTAGTATATCAACTGTAGTGTCTACATCCAGAAGAAACATAAAATGCAGCAGACACTTACTGTCAGAGCCTTCCTGGTATGACTCAAATATTGGCAGGCTTACACCTAAAAACAATTCAAAACATACTACACGTTCACTACAGATAATTTGTTGTAAATAAACAATAGAAAACAATGAATATCAAACTAACAACACGATGCTAATAGCTTACTGAGTTTGAACTAAACAGCACAAGTTCCCGATCGCAACTCATCTGTGGAGAAGCTTTTGTGACTGTTGCAGTGGAATTCTGGTGCACAAAGGATGATCTTCCTGGTGCCGAAATGAAACAAAAACAGGTAAGAGAATACTCATCCATTACTATTGCTACTACTAACTAGAAATCATTAGATGTCATACCTGCCACGTTGTCTCTCTTTAACTTCACCTTCAGTTGAGCTTTACTGACATTCTGTAGAACGAGATGGTTAAAGTCACCCATCGCAAACTTGGCTTCAGCCAGTGAGAACGACGCTTCTTTCATGTAGTCACCCATCAGCACCTTGGTCTACAGTGTTCATACAAAGCCAGTCACTCCAACATTTCTAGATTCTGTGTCACCTTTTTTGGCTGGCAGTTTTTTTGACTGTGATAACTTTTTGCACTGCACTGTTGTTGTGCACTTAAAATTTCAGCACTGCTGAAAAACTGCGAATAAATGAGGAGTATGACTACTTAATCCAGCAGTTCATTCGATGGTTCCACAGTCAGAATGAAGGTAACAGTCCAAACAACAGCTCACAACAATAAAAAAAATTTCTAACAAATAACAATTTAAATGAAAAGGCCATGAAAAGAGTGACGCCTAAGGACTGTGAGGTGGTTACTCTATCACTGCACACATTTGGGCATCAAACTGCTAAGACAACATTATGAATACACGAGATCAATCAGTTGTGTCATGATCTAATCCAAAATCCAATAAAAATGCATTTGTGGAGTGCACAGTCTCTAAAGCATTACAGTAGTGTTAATATTGTCAACCAAATGTATCAATAACATGCCGCATTCTCAGATCAGCAAACTGAACGTATTATCATGCTTCATCTAATTACTAAGTTTAGCATAAAATTACACATGTTAGTCAAATGTTACAACGTTACATGTATGCAACAGACCTCAATAATTTTCTTCAGGATCTGACGGAATCTGACGGTGAGTGCATCGGCCTTCTTCTTCAGCAGACTGTGACCTTTCTGTGCACCCTTTAGCCGCAGTTTCATCAATGTCATAGCCCTGCAATTAATCAACATCTACGATGCATTTACTCATTGCCCATGAAACTTACAGTTTTGCACATGTGTGCAGAATATAATTCCTGCAGAATATAATTCTGCACTGGGCTAGAGTAAAGAATGCGAGAACAAATGTAAACAAACAAACCGATCCACCGTTTTGTGCACTCGCACGAAAAAATATTGTTCCACATAACACGTACATGCGTGCATTTGCATACCAGTCAGTGCACAATTTTACTGTATTGGTAACAGAATTTACTTTGTCAGTATATTTTGCTGTTAGTTTAATTATTAATATGCTATTTAGTATATATTCAGTGCTTGTTTCCGCGAATTTCATTCATTGCCCCATATGCCTATAGCTGAAAGAACTTTACGGGATTGTTGACTAATGCACAGTTATACACACCTGTTATGAAAATTTCACCTTCACCACAAAACGGGGGTGGGTCTGGGGAGGGTGCAGCGCCATGGGATGAATTGTGTCACTAAAACATATTATTATTATTATTTTTTAACCCCAAGTAGTAAAGGTTCCCAGGGGTTAAAAACAAAGGTTTAAAACAAAGCTGGAATGGCTATTGGTCCGGTGGATTTATGGAAAACGAGTCGTGCAAAAGCACCAAGTTAAAACGTTGGATCATTACAGAGATACGCTGGAATAAAACCTGGGTCTCTCTGTCGTTGCCAGAAAGGTTACTAATTCTCTGACCCAGATTGCTGATGAACTTTAGTGCTGAAGCATTCAGGGGCCCCAGGTTTTCCACCGCAATAGTCTCAAAAACGTAGGACGCCGTGTTAGTCAGCATACTTATCAGCCTTTCTGTCAGCTGCCTGGTTGGCCACCAGTCCCGCACCCGTGGCAGCAATATCTGCATATGATGCAGCCAATGTACTGGCAACTATGACATCCCATATAAGAGGTTTTCCACCTTGCCATGGGATTAGAGTCAGCCCATCTAGACACTTGCCATCCTGCCTGTTTAAGCCTGATGGCTCCTTGGTTGCAAATATTCCAGCCGCATTGAGGGCCCGCCAGATAACATCGTTAAGCACCTGGTGTCTAGCAATCTTACCAGGAGCTTCCTTGCAGACCATGGCGTGATAACCTTGGGCGTCTACGTCGGACCCACACTGGCGTCTGTGGGAAACGCACAAGTCGAGTCCCAGTCGCATGCCAATGGCTACCCGCACAGCCTCGTCCTTTAGCCTCAGTCCGCAGTTAGCGATGGGCAAAGCTAGCAACCAGTCACCACTATGTGGCGCCCCTGAAGCTAAATACCATGCCATCTGCAACGGCGCAACCATGGATGCTTCAATGACTGAGTGGTCGGCTTATAGGCTTGGTCGTTCCCAGAAAAACTGTTATTATTATTATTATTAACGAAAAGATTAGCGGGACATTTAGTCTAAGATAAACTACAAAATTACAATAGTCAACATGTTCGGCAAACAGAAGACAAGTAGACAGCTGGAATCAGTGTCGCTAATGCGATGTTGCATATAAATACGTCTTCAAATGACGCTTGAAAGTTGACAGTGATGACGATGATGTAACAAACGACGGTAGGCTGTTCCATGCACGAGCAGTGGCAACCGGGAATGCCGGGAAAGCGTGATCCCCGATCATGCTGCAATGAGTCACTGGAACAACGACCACTGTTAATGAGCTGGAACGCAGACTCCGCCTCGTGGTGACATCAGTTGCGCGGTTGATGCTGTCGGCGAGGTACACAGGCGCTGTGCTGTTGAGAGACCAGAAGACAAGGCATGACAGCTTGAAGGTGATCTGCTCGGGAATCCGAAGCCAACGAAGTTCACAGAGCAGTGGTGTCACGTGATCGAACTTCCAGGGACTGAATACAATCCGTACGGACTGCAGCTGACCAAGTTGAAAAGCAGGTAGCCCCGCAAGCGTCGCATTGCCATAATCAACACGTGACAAAACAAGCGCTGTGAAAAGCTATAGTAAAACCGCCTTGAAGGGGGACAGAAACTGTACCTTAGTAATAAATTATTCAGACTGCACAGCCTTAATGAGACGAACTACTTTAGTGCACACGAGATATCATTGCGCTTCGATACAGTGAATCATGGCAGATTTTGACAACTTTCGATCTAAAATTTTAATCGTTGTATGACAAATTCAGTTTAAAAAAACAAGTGGCATATGTTTCTTTCAGGTTTGTTAATCACAATGCCGTATTCTGTCAGTTATTTAGCGTTTGCAATCACTGCAAAAACCTGACTGCAAACCATCCATAGTAATGAATAGGTCCTGTGTTCTTCACTCGTCTCCTGCACTGTTGCGTAGAACACTTGAATATCTAAATCCACTCCAAAAAATCAGGTTTCCCCAATAAAAATTGGTTTGAGACATCTGTGTAATTATGAACTCGCAGCAGCGTAGAAATAATGCTATTACTGTTATATTACAGGCTGCAGTTCAAGTTGTTATAAGATTTTAAAAATATAAACCAAATTGTAAATTTAAAAAAAAAACTGAAGAATCAGTGTAGTTCTACACATGTAGGAGAGGTAGCAGGCGCAATCGCATTTTCCCCAGAGAGCGTTTTCGCATACCTAGGGTCAGTTAGGGTTAGGGATAGGGTCTGCGGTTAGGGTTTATGCCAGTGTTCATTTATGAAAAATTGTACGAAATTGTTCGGTAAAGGTAGGTATTCTAGGTATGCGAAAATACTCTCCGGTGAAAAAATGCGGTTGCATCCACTTAACATAAAAAGCTCAGCCTATGATCATAACTGTACGTTATGTTTTATGTTATGTCATTCGCCAACTATAGGAACTTACATCCGAGACGGGAAAATGTTAATTCTGTCCGACATCTTGACGACTAGATACACCAGCAGCAAATGTCGAAAACGTACTAATCCTACAGTGCTTAGTTCACGCCTGCTATACGAATACGATATATTTGTGACGAATTCTGACGATTTTGCAACAGTGTTTACGTTATGTAGGATACGCCCCCATATAATCTGCTTATCGCACCACTATTCAGTGCCAATGTTGAGGCGCGGTGATGCAGTCTACGGAATAATAAAATTTCAGCTTAGTAAGTAAGCAAGTAAATAGATAAATCAATAAGTATCTATGGATGACGTCAGTTTGACGTCAGCTTCCCTTAATACACTGCGGGTTTGCGGCATTGAGCGTTTATTTTTCGGTATTCGCGTAAAGTAAAGGTCAATTTAGCTTACATCGACCTCTAAATTTGGATCTGATCTGTCGGCCAGCAACATCGGCTGCTTGATTAATCGGTAACAGCTTTTTTTAGAAAGACGCTATGTGCGCAGTGTTGATAAGTAGCCTAGCAACGAGACAACGATCAGCTGATCGTAACTTACAAAAGTGACGGCGTTTTTTTCTCATGAGCTAATGTCAAGTCAATGTCAAGTAGGCCTAGCCTACGCAGGTAAGGTAGGCATGTGTAATTGTGTATGGTTATCAGAGGTCAGTATCACCATGAAAATTTTTGCCTGGGAGTCAGGCGGGGGGAGTAAGGGCAGCACGAAAAGTCACCTGCCCCCTTCTGGCGCCGCCCATGCTATATCACTTAATTCAAAAAACGTGCCACCCGATCCTCCACCTCGAATGGAAACCGAAGTCCGTTTTTAATAGTAGGCCTACAATGAAGTGCTTTTAGTAGCAAGCACCCGGGATCGTGGGTGCTACCAAGGTTTTAGGTGAAAATGGGACCCCTTATGCGAAGTCCTGCTTAAGACGCTTGTGATAGTGAAGAATAGAAATAACTCAAGGCCTTGGCAGAAACTTAGTACAGTGGTCAGCTAGCGTATGTCTTACTCGAGGGTATTGGGAGAATTGAGATTGATAGGGGAACAGTGAGAGGGGGGAGGGTGGTTGTGTAGGCGGATCCAGAGGGCCAAAGGGGTTATGCCCCGCCCACCTCCCCCCCAAGATGCCAAAAAGAAGAGATGGAACCTGAACTGAACGCACCAAACTCGAACCCTGTTTTTCATCAAAACGAACCGAACTGAACGAACTGAAATTGTTTGATTAACCAAACCGAACCGGAACTCATCACCATGGGTTTGGTCCAGAGTTCGGTCTCTACAGTCATACATAGTATTTGCACTGTGGAGTTAAATGTACTTTATTTATCTTATATACTAGTAATACAGTGCTGTATCTACCGTTGCTATCAGCAGTATCACTACTACTAATGCAGGCACAGAAATTGGCCAAAAATGGTCAAAATGGTCTCACTTAAAATGCCATATACCTACTGATGTAAACAGCTCCTTTGAACATAGATGTTGAAATGTGAGACACCCATCCTTGATGTTCTCAACAATAATAATTCTTGTGTTACAAATTAGTCTTCAGTCAGTCAGTCAAAACACATAATAGCTGTTGTACAATGACATCGTACATTGAAAAGTATAGATGAGCCAGGAAGTGTCAATTTTTCGACAAACAATGCAAATTTGCGACATAATTCTGACACACAGCTAGAAATTTGCAAGAGAAGAGATTATGGGTGCTTTAACTTTTAATTTGGCAACCCAAAATGAGAATTTTCAGACCAGAATTTTGCACTTTAAAAAAAATTTTTTAAACAAAAAGACTGACCGAACCAAACCGAATCCAAACTGTAACATCAAGCAAACCTGAACCAAACTGAACTTTGATAGTAACCGAACCGAACAGAACCCGAACTTAAATTTTTGTGGGTTCGATTCCCATCTCTATGCCAAAGTCACCCTTTTTTGATTTGCATATGCAATGCGTATATTGAGTATAAATTTTTTTAGTTTTACTGCACAAATTTGTGCAGTAAAACTAAAAAAATTTATACTCAATATATGCATTTTAGGGGGTTTTCATGCCCCAAAAAGCGTTTGCTTCCAGTGCTGCGCCCCAGCGACCGGCCCTAACCAAGAAGTTCACCTTTGTTCTCGGCTTTTGGCCTCAATTTTTGGCCTTGGGTCTAGTTCGTCTGTTGTGACTCCAATTTCTGGCTACGCCTACGTAAGAGTAAGCAACAATAAACAATAAATAACGCCAGAGGCGTCTACAACATGCAAATGCTCCAAGAAAAAAATAAAGGGGAGGTTTTTGGGGAAATTAATGGGAAAGTTGAATATTATAAATGTTCTGCATTTCTGATATATTTATGATATCTTGCAAGCAGAAGTGTTCTGTGATGCTTAGAACGCACCAAATTCGTTTTTCGCCGGGGCTCTGCCTCGGACCCCGCTGGGGGAGCTCACGACGCTCCCCCATACCTTTAGTCAACTAGGGAGGGGAATACCATCTCCCCATTCCTCACCCTGTTGACACCTGCGGCGCTTCACCTTGAGTTAGAGGAAAACTTGCTCCAAGGAAGGACTTAGAGGGATACACACCCCTGAGTAATGCTCTTTATCGCATGCAAGTCAATCTCCATGGCAGTCCTTGTATTCTAGGTGTATTTCTATACTGTTTTAATCACAGAAGATAAACGAAATTTAGCACTAAGAATCCACGAAAATACGCCATTTGACCCCAAAATCTCAAAAAAAATTCTGGGGAGGGGGCACTGCTCCCTCCCTAGACCCTTCCCCCTGAGGGGAGGGAACACCCCTCCCTCACGTCCCACTCCCCTTGGCGCCTTCGGCGCCTCGACTTGGCTCGCGCCTTCGGCGCTCGATTTTGGCCCCCAGCTTCAACTCCTGGATCCGCCTATGGGTGGTCGACCACCGTAGGCGCTGAGAAGGTTACGGTGTATGGAAGGAACTGGAGGGGGGTAAGCTGGCCGGACATTTTTTGAATTTTTGATCTCGAAGTGGTGTACTTTTCATTGTTGAATACCTTATGCTGTATTTTGTCCGATCTCATGGACTTGAATTGTCTCTGCGCCAGGTTTGCTGCTGGTTTGACATTTGTGACTGTGAACGTGAATCTGCAGCATGGACTTCTGACTCAAAAATTTTAGAAGGGATTTAGACTTTTAGGGGAATCTTTCCTAAAATAAATTTGTCTAGATAAATTCTTTTTGCTGCGGGGGTGGGCATGCGTAAACATCGGACATGTTTGAAGGTTCATAACTTTGCGACGGTTAGTGGTGGAAGAAAGCATGTGTCCAGTTCTTTGGCCCACCCTGTATTCGTGTGACAAAAGAGTGGTGTTTGTCGGCTGTGCATAGAATAACATCAGGCGACTACCGATAGCAACATCTTAACATCGTCCATATCGCACGGAATCTGCTGGGTCTCAACGTCATTCTACCGCGCCCGCCTAGCGACGCTCTACCAACAACTGCAACGCTCGTTCCGTCACCGTTGTCGCTGTCCCGGGACCTGTACATAAACTACATACCTAGCTACCTACGCTGAAGTTCTACACTGTATATCCACCGTTTTGGAACCATATGTCTGAGGTCGTTCAACATGTATAGCTTTGTTGTCACGTGCATGAATCGCTCTTATTAGTACACATTTTTTTCGTGCCTATCGTCTGTCTATCGTTTGTCAAAATCGTGCACCCCGCTAAGCCGCTTGACAGCAACATTTTATGAAATTTGAGCTAGGGCTTATGGACCTCTCAAGGATTTATGATCTTAATTTTTTTCCTGTAAATTATATTTTTGATTAAATGTAAAAGAGTTTTACTGCTGTAAGAACAATACGTTATGTATTTTGTTTAACATCAGACAAAAGTAATGCAGGTAATTAATTGGACACTTCATCGTTTGAAAGCGTGTGGCAGTGAAAAGAGTGACGAAAATTCATGAAGTCTGTCCTTCTGTCACCCTCGTGAATCCGGCTGCGTAAACGACTGACGACAAAATTTTGGTCCCCAATTGACTTTTGTGGTATGAACTGCACGAAATTTGGTCAGTTCATTCTCTGGAAAATCATTCAAATTGTTGCCACCTGCAGATGTCACATTTTAACACTGAAATGCACCAAATTCTATTTCGGCTGGGGTTCTGCCCCAGACCATGTTGGGGGATCTTACAACGCTCCTACAGATCCTCTAGCTGATAGAGCTGAATTTATGGGTTTACTTCTAAGAAGAGAAGAGAGGACGAGAGCATTTTCTTGTTTCGCAATTGCCAGTGTAAACATTATCATTCGTTAATTTTTGTGGAGTTAAATATTAAAGGAATGTGTAGTCGTTGCCATGCATCAGCAGTCAGCACTGGAGCGTTTCATTTCATTTAAGCGCTGCTATGTATTGCGCAACGGCGGTGGTCTGGCTTAGTTGGTAAAGTCGCTGGTCGCATGAACAAAGTTAATCAGCGCCGGGCTTGGTTCGTAGGTTAGGTGGATAGGTGACTGTCGGCAGGCAGGTAAACCATCTCGGTATGTAACCAGCCACCCACGTCAACTCAGCCTGGCCATACCTACGTGTATAGGCGCGATGAGTACCGGCGAAAGCTGGGACGTAAACAGACACACTGCGCGATGCACTGGTTCTGTATCCGTGGTCCAGTAGTGTAAACTGGTGTCTGGCTGAGGGCTAACGAAACGGAGATCAGCGTCGCCATGGGCCTCATAGCTCCGGAAGGACTTTACGTTTACGTTCATATTGTGCAGGGGGGTTTCGTTGACGCCGGACGCCGTTCGTCGGCCGTTGCTACGGTAGGACGTATCATCCCTGCGGCTGACCGTGCGTCCATGACGCCGGCAGGTCATCACCGCTCCCGACCTACGGCTACACCTGCCGACTGCAGCGTCGGGCCTGCAGGCACGCGCAGTCGCAGCTGTTCCACCATCGGCTCGAACCAACCACTCGTTACTGACAGATCTTCCATGAAGGTTGGCGCACGGGAAAAGCTAGGTTTTTTTGGGTGGGAAGGAAACTGCTAGACCTACTATTACTGCTACTATATACTACTATTAAGCTTAAGTACTGCTGTTTTTCGTTACGCGCTGATTGTCTTTACGGCAGCCGTACAACCATACGGCAGTCATAGATTCGATTATATTCGATAGGCGGCGGCACTATCGTGACTGACGTTGCTCGATAGCGTTAACGTTATTGGTAATGTAGTGGAATTAAGGTTAATATTAGGCTCAGAGCAGAGATGGACACGGATCGGGTCCATCCGCGGATCTGGTCGGGTCGGGTCGCGGGTCAGACTTACATTTTACCGCACATTTTTGTGCATTATTTTTCATCATTCGTATTCTTACTGTTGTCACTTAGTTGGCCAGAACAGCACCGACCAGTGTGTAATTCAAGATCAGATAACCAGCGATGGTTACAAGTAATTTTATGAGTAGTTTTACGACGTGACAGTGGGCAGCAGAAAACTGAGCGACGACAATTAGTTGCGCCGAGTTGCGGAAGACTTTTACTGCATGAGATCAGTCGCAGCCGCAGTTTGCAACGTTAACAACAGGCCAGCCGACAGCATGACACCAATGTCAGGGAACCCGGAAAACACCCAGCAGGAGACCGATTCGTTGCACTATAGCTCTGCCAGCCAGACGATTATATAGTGATTCTTAGACCTTATACCGCGCGTTTGAAGTGTGAATAGACAACTGATAGACGCCAGACTAAAGCAGCAGAAAACGAACTAAACGAACTATTTGAAAACTTGGTCATATTCAAGAAGAAGTCGTTGAAGCCTTTGTACTGTAGAAAAAATTTGACTTATGACTGTATTTTGTGGTAAACGTTAAGCAAAGTTGTTTCAGCCATGCGACGGATAAAGTTGTCACAATGACGTTAACAATTAAATATTGAACTTCTGATAAAACATTACTTTTGGTGAGGTTATCATGGTTATGCTTTGGCTACGTACTTCAATTTGCCATCATCTGTCGAATTGGCGCCATTGCTCGAAATTTTTAGACAACGCCTCAAAACTGAAATCTTTTTTAGTTTCATGTTTTTCAATTTAGACGCAAACATTCTGTTTAATTTTCCATTTCGTCCACTGTGTTAAGTGCCTTTGCAGTTAGCCTACGTTGTAACTTTACGACACCTAAAAATAAATCGTACAATAAAATAGATTTAATAATACCTGGGATAAAAAAATAATACCCGTTGTTATTGAAGAACTGCGTATTTATTTTGTACTTTAACTTTTTAGCCGACCACACTTAAGTAACTGTCGAGCTACTGGCATGGTTGTCGTCCTTCTGTCTGTCTTT
>Ga0056128_1000603_pt1 | contig 33646 bp, 21 predicted proteins | sample WorMetLIZISLAND2_FD_71113 | JGI IMG/M metagenome (GOLD analysis project Ga0056128, IMG submission 71113) | Marine gutless worms symbiont microbial communities from Max Planck institute for Marine Microbiology, Germany - Olavius geniculatus... ...
CTAAACGTAACGCGCAGCTTTATTAAGCCGTGAGCGCTGGGGATTTGGGGTCACAGGCCCCCAAAGTGTGACCCGAGAACTGTCTGTTTTGCGTATAATGTTCGCCGTTGCCGCTATCTCGTTCATCGTGCGCGAAGTAAAATATTTCACACATATGCGTTAGTGCTGGTCGTCCTTTAGCAAAGTATCTGAAAATTTTTTTGATATCTTCAAAGGAGGCGTGGCCACGAGTGCCCAAACAAGACCCCTTTTTGGCCTTTTTCGGCCCATCTGCGCCACCTGGCGACTCTATTGTGAACTATATCGCCTTTCTGTTGCCGTTATACGGTGAAGGGGGTCTTGACCTTCAAAATTTGTATTGGACATTTTTGCTCGGGGCCACCGTTTGGGCGCTAGATCCTCGAAAGTGTTAATTTTCGCGCATGTCCCGTAGCAAAATCTGACATTTCGCGAGCGCCAGCGACCTCTGTTGTAGATTTAGCGCTACAGTACGAGTGCCAAACGATAGCCTGGACTAAGCTGGTCAATGTTTGTTCCAAGCACTTTTTCGCTAGCGTGTAACGTTTAGGCGCTAGAGCCCAAAAATCGATTTTTTTTATGTCCAGTAACTGCCGAAAATGAACCTTTCAACGCCCGGGCTGGCGCCCTCTGGCGAATTAGGTCCCCGGTCTTGCTACCAAAGGATAGCTTGGTCCAAGGCAAACAATGTTTGTCCGGACACTTTTCCGCTAGGGGTCACCGTTTTGGGGCTAGAGCCCCAAAACTGTCTTTTTTGGCCGATTTTTCGAGAAAATAAACCAAGTCTGTTCGGCCAGCCATTGCATTGCATTAGAATTTCGCTGGCCTGTAACTCAAGCTTGTCTTTGCCGATCGACACAAAATTTTCACACAATGTCCAGATGTTGACGAAAAGTCGAAAATTTAGGGGTCCCCAAATTTGGGGGTCAAGGGAGGCTCCCACCCCTAAAAATTTGTTTTTGCGAAAATGCGTTTTTTCAAGTGGTCGTTTGAAAAAACGTATTTTTTTTTGAAAAAAAATTTTTGGGTCGGGGGGGTCAGCCCCACCCCCAATTTTTTTGTTGCGCGAAAATAGTCTTTTTGGACGCAGATGTTTTCCTTTAAGGTCAGACGTATTTTTTGAGCGAAAAATTTGACTTTTTTCAAAAGTGGGGGTTTTCCAGTTTTTGCCCCCATCGCCATATCTCCGCCGTTTTTGAACTTTGGCCCACAAAATTTTTGGGTCATGTACGCCTGCCCGAGGGCTTTCCAAAAGTGTCAAAATATGTGGACCAAAGTTCATCAGTTTCAAGAAAGTGGGTTTTTTCTATCTTTGCCCCCATTGCGTTTGATACATTGGGAAGAACACTTGAATCTGCGAGTGTGATGCATTTGTGACTAGTGTGACGTTATGGTATCATCTCCTGATCCCCAAAGTGTGACGTCTTGGTACCTATTTGACTCCGATCACGCTGAGTGTTCTCTACTGTTTTTATACACGTGGGCTAAGTACTTGTAACTATTGCATGCTGTCAGTTTATGGTGTTATGAATAAATTATGTTGACAGCGTTGCTGGTTGCTAGCACTGATACGAAACATTACCTCCAACTCAGTCCAAACATCTACCGTTTTTCACCAACATTCATGTACCCGCCCGACATACGACGTTTTCACGGCGACAATGAACGGATTTCCCTTGAGAACTATGGACAGACAGTCAACTTCTTCAGTCACTTGCTGACAAATGCCGATCGAGACACTCTTCCAGCCCCTGAACATGAAGCTCATAGTGCCGATCTGTAGTTAGTGAGAAATAGATAAATTGCACGTTGATTTGTACTTTCTACTTTGCACTTTGATTTGTACTTTGTACTTTGCACTGATTTTCGATCATTTTAAAAACATGCTGTTGTGCCATTTGCTATTTTTGCGATGCTGTTGTTGTGACGAACCTGGTGCCTATATGGGGAGGCAGATGCTTTCTAACTTGCAGACTTAGTGCAGAGCATCACCACCTTTTAGTAAGGCTGTGTTTGTTGGTAGGAGGGAAGTTGGTAGGGTTTGACTCCCCTCATCCACGAAGAGAAAACTGCTGAACTTGGTCACAAAGTTCATAGTAGTAGGCCCATTTAACGGGGTCAGCTCTAACTGTGACTGTGATAGGCTTTACTTATTTTCAGCCGAGACCAGAGACAGCACTAAATGTCTGATGTTGATGCCAGTGTGGTTGATGCCAATTTACGTGTGCGTTCGTGCATTTGTTACTTTAAAAATCGCAGTCCACCTTCCTAACACAACGTTGCAGAAGAGCTGTTGAAATTCTGGTTCGCAGTAGAAAAATGAAAAATACAGCCCCTCGCTTTTGCTGGCATGTTGTTGTGATTAACCAGCCCAAACTTGTTGTCACCTGACAACTTTATTAGTCAGTTGTAGCTTGGTCATATGATATTGTTGCTAGTGTAAAATTTCTATACTTATAACTAACAAGTCGCAGACAAGTTTACATTTTTTCTGGTCACAGTCTGATGGAGATCTGTTTACTATTTTTAACCAGGTAGATCCGTGGAATTTGGCCGTTGTTACCATTAGCAGTTTACCAACTGCAGCAGACTTTGTGGGAAAAGTTACTTGAGGTTGTTTCTTTTGACTATTTTTGTGTGATGTATACAATTGTGTGATGTGTACAATTTTAATATTTTGATCGTGGTGAATTAGTCAGTCCATCAAAGCACATTTATGTTGCGAGTGAATTGGAATTGCCATCTGTTGGCTTCTTATGGGTACATTTGCACATACTCACTCTGGTTCTAAACTGCTCTGCTATGTGTATCCGTGTTCTTTTCTATTTCGTTATTTTGATCATTGCGTGTGTTGCTGTAACTTTGAACCAGTCAGCTTGGTGATGAACAGGGTTTGATTAAGGTGATTTGAACGCATATGTAGAGATTATATCAGACGTGAAAACACGACCAAAAGCGCAAGACCACAGAAACCAAGGCCAGAAACCCGAGATCAAATTAAGACCAATACTGACGATTTAACAATGCTTTCGTCAAATCAACGCAAATTTAGTTGTGGTATATTTAGCAGTAGAATCTTTGCATTTTTTAGCAATTCATACAGTAAGTCTTTCATAGCGTGCCATTTTTATATGTTAACTTGCCATAGAAAAACTTTGATACAAGACTTAGATCAAGAACAAGAACGAGACCAAGATCAAGACTGCAGTGTTCGATCTGAAGACCAAGTCTGTGATTTCAACATTAATTTGAGTCACGTGAAGCAAGACAATGGCAGTTGATGTACTCATATGATCAAATTTCTGACTGCCGCTTCACGTGCAGTTATCAATTGAATGCTGTCAACGAAGGAAAGCTTATTTGGTAGTATAGTACGTTTTCTCCATTATTATCTTATGCTGTAGGCCTATATATGGATGGGCCATACAAATTAAAGCATCATTTTGGCTTTGCCAGCCAACATTGTCGATTTTTGGCCATTACAACGCTGATGTGATTACTTTTATTTTTGAGACATTATGCATCACGTCTACGTTTCTTTACAAAAAATACGTTAAAAATGTAGATTAGCCTGTTTTCGTTAGAAAACTGCATGGCCATTTTTCAGCTAATTGTGATGGACGAATTTGTGCTTATTTGGTTTGTACAAGTTTTGATGACGTGCATACTATACATCTATTGTCACACAGAAACGTTTCGGTGTTTTTCTGTTTGACAGCATTCAGTATCTGCAAGTAATAAATAAACGAGGACAACATTGGCAAGTGGTAAATAGAATATAGTCAGAATCTCTCAAAATCTTCTGATTCAGTAGTATCGGTTTTGGTGTTTTCTTCCTGGGGGTGAACCCTGTTCTTTGCGAGTTTGGCGCGCACTGCTATACAGACGGCGACGGCGACAGATATCAGCTATACAGACATAGCAACACATTTTGGATTGTGTAGGCCTACATCTACACTCTACTTCCAGTGATGTCATTCAGGAGAGAACCGGAATTTACAAGGCCATGGAAGGTTAAGGCCTGAAATCAAAGGCCAAGTCCTGGGGCTTAAAGACCAAAGACTGGGTCTCAGTAGTCTCTGAAGCTGCGTACTTAGAAGCCTATAAGGAGATAAGCATTCCGCTAACGCATTGGAGGAATGCCGGAAGATCTCGGCATCCTTTACCTTATGAAGGAGAAACAGATGCTAACAGGGGTTTAGTTATGGCCTCCTAACAAATTTAATGAAGGGAGAAAATAATAAGAGGAAGGGAATAGCCCAGACTTATCGTAAAAACATTTATGATATAGGGAGACCCGACCTTTTCGTATTTCTAAATATGCAGATAGATCAACGTTGCTATTGATGTCCATAAAGTTTGCGAGTGATTGATCATTACGGTAATCGATAGCAACTTTCATCACGTGTTAAAAGCCTAAAACACTCCAAGTCATCTCAGGAACTTTCACTTTTTCTGGGATTTTGAAAAATCTCTCAAGACTTATCTGTTTCCGCAACTGATCTGGACACTCACATTGTAATGCACTGTCGGTCTCACTACAAAATTTACGATTGCGAGGGTGCAATTACAGTTTGTACCTCAAATGCGAGGACCGCCGAGTAAACTCCAAACACCGCGCTGCTTCTAAAGTCGATTTGTTTCTGTACGGCTTCGTGACAACTCTGACAAACAGAAATGCGAACAAGAAGCTCAGCTGTCGCTAGGATAGCCTTTCACAAGGTAGTGTAGCGACAACATTAATGTGAGGTGACCAAAACTACAGACATTTGCATCAAGTTTCTTCTAAATGTTGCTTGCCAAAAATTATTAAAATCGCCCAATGTTTCACGCAGCTATTCAAAAAATGCAAGTGGCACGTTTCTACAGACCACAGTATCGAGGGTAATACTGTTTTTGAATAGTTCACTTACCAGCTGAAAAACAAAAAAAAATATTTAACTACTGTATTCAAACTAACTTCAGTCATGAAAAGAATTTCTTTCGAAACATTTTGCTGAAAACCGCATGACTCTGTGGCGTACGGTTGCAAAATTATGGTGCCATAAACTTTGTGCCGTTTTTGGACCACCCTGTAGTTATGAAAATGATCACAAAAAAACTTTACTGGAACTGTAATAGAAATGATTTTGAAAACTGATATTGAAATGATTTGTTGTTTTTGCCTTAAATTTTTTCAACATGCTTTACTTATTTATTTACTTACTGACACCAGTGGCAGTTTCCAGCTTTTGCCATTTTTTTCAACCCATTTCTAGCATCACAACCTCACGGCTCTGTGACCGCAGGGTCAATGCTCATCTCCATTTCCTGCTCTGAGCTGCCAGCAGACTGTATAGACACAGCTCAGTTATATGGATGGTATAGGCCACATCTCCCGATATGTTGCCTCAACAGTTAAGCCAGTGCAGAATTATACTGCTTGGTGAGTAATGGTGACAAAGGCACATGTATGTGATCAACTTGCCCAGAGTTGTTACATGATAGTTGAATGGCTAGGAGTCAAACCCATGACCCAGCTATCGTGAGTGTGGGTGTTCGTGCATTTAACAGGGTTTCCACTTTTCTTGAAAATTTATGACAAGTCTTGAATTTTTCCCCTTGATTTTCCAGTCCCTGGAACGTCCTGGAAAATGAAAATTTTGGATAGTTGATGAATTTACTGCTAGTAGGCTAGCAGTTTGAGTTAATGAACTTGATGTTGTTTGATAGTTAAATTATCAGTTGCGTTGTTAAAAAACTGTAACTGAAATGATGTAAATATTGATACTGAAACTAAACTGGAATAATTTCTAAAAAAAACTTTATAGAAACTGAAACTGAAATGATTTTGAGAACTGAAATAACAGTGCAACCGTGCCATAAGCTCGACCGTTACTCAAGTACGGTCGGCTAAAATGTTAATGCATGCAAACTGTGAAATAAACTTTTTTTTCTAAAATAAACAGAATTACTATTTCAAAAACTACAACTGGCTTAGAACTAAAATTAACTTTCAAGAAAAAAACGCATAAGTGTTTTTGTTGAAAGAAACTAAACAAAGACGAAAATGATTACTTACGTATTGAATAAAAAAGCTGACGTTAAACGAGTTATCAAAGTAAAATAACTCTGTGAAGTAAATCCACTGACGTACCGTGTCAATGTAGGAATTGCTGGAGGTCGGCGTTAGCGTACAGTTACTGTCCATCAACATTTTTGACGACGTCGATCCCAACGTTTTACAACATGTGGATGGCACCTGCTGCTGTAATGTGCGTCCATTCGACTTGTATTCGGTAGTCCGGTTCCACGCCCGGGCTTCTGCGAACTCCTTGTACGAACCGATGCCACAACACTTCAGCTAGAAACAATCCCAATAATAATGTACAAAAAAACACGCCAACGACTTGGTCATAACTACCACATAATTGCTCACATACACTGTCCACTAAAGTAGCATAAAATCATCATTAAAAACTAGAAATACGTTCTGTGGAACGAGGTATCTGTCCCATTGCCACGCTATATAGCATAGCAGCTGCGTTTCAGCGTTTGACGCTCTTGTGAGCCTGCAGCCAATTTTGTCTTTGAGTAAAACGGTTGGTTTCCATGACAACAGGGTTCTTCGAGAGAGAAATTTACATGACACCATTGTATAGGCCGGGCCCGAAAATAGAGGGGAGGTGAAAACAGCGTGCAAATATCTTTTGCGGGAGCCGAGTTATAGTCAATTTCGTCCCAAAATTTGTTGCCATAGCAACGGAAATCGGCAGGGGAGAAATTTAAATGACACCATCGGATAGCGCGGACCCGAAAATAGGGGGGTGGGCAAAACAGCTAGCAATTATCTTTTACGGGTGCCGAGTTATAGTCAATTTTGTCCCAAAATTCGTTGCCATGGCAACAGGGGTCGGGAGGGGAGAACTTTTAACGACATTATCGGATAGCCCGGACCTGCAAATAGGGGGTAGTTATAAACAGCGCGCAACTATCTTTTACAGGGACCGAGTTATACCGCTTTGAAATCCCCATAGGCCGTAATGCAATTTTTTTTAAATTGGGGTAAAATAGGGGAAGTAGTTATCAGATTTTTACCCCAAAAAACTCGATCTTACTTTTTGGGCCCCGAATCACTGTGCAAAATTTCATCAAAATCGAATCAAAAATGCGGCCGTAGGAGTGTTTACAGACAGAATGACAGACAGACGCAAGTGATTTTATAATCTGTCCCTTGCTATGCTATAGCAACGGGACAGATACTAACATCATACCTCAAATGTTGTGCTAATGTCAAAAGCTGACGTGTCTAGTGAGCTGTGGTAGTTGTGCTGAAAGAGGAAGTCGATGCACTAGCCTACTGATGACCAACTATTAATTTTGCACAAAACCCAGTCTATCTCTTACAATTTTTTACAAGTTTGTGAAACAAGTACATGTTTCTATAAAAAAATTTTAAAAAATAAAAAAAAATAAAAAAAAATAAAATAAAAATAAAAATAAAAGAAATAAAAAATAGAAAAAATAAATGAGAATGGAAATAACACAAGACGACCTGAAGCATGATAACGTTGAGAAGCAGTGACTCAAAGTTGAGTGCGGACGGCCCGGCGTATTTCGTCTTTACTGCGTCTTCCAGAGCATCAAACAACTTTGCATTCATCTGTGCCACAAAACAAAACACGGTATCTGACAGCGTTCTAGCAATGGTCGTGATTAATCATTTGATGCAACGTTTTTAATGACTATATATTTTAATAAAGAAGTCCCAAAAATTCACAATTTTTTACTGTTATACTTGGCATTTTAAGTATGGGCTGAAATGTCATCGCTCCAAAAAACTGTCAGCGGCGGATCACTAAATTTGCTGCGTCTAATTTTTTTATCAATACTGGAGTGGTGTGCTTTACTTTATTCCCTATTTTACATAATTTGGCCCGGTCTTTGCATATTGCTAATTGCTATTTATGTAGGCTTAGCTATTCACACCTAGTGTAATAGGGTGTTTACACGATCCAGCAAAGGTCCAGCAAACTTCCAGCAAATGAATTTAAAATACACGTGAATTAGTGGACGTTTGCTGGACGTTTGCTGGAAGTTTGCTGGACGTTTGCTGGACGTTTGCTGCCATATGCTATAATGGAGCTGGACGTTTGCTGGATCCTGTAAACACCCCATAAAACATTTTTGTCCGATATGTTTTCTCAGTTGCGTAATTTGCGGTCGTCAAACGATTTCAGCACGCCTGCTATTTTTTCGTTTTTCTGGGATCAGAAAAAGGCCACGATATGTCTGATTCACCAGCGTATTGCCTTTCGCGTGACAAATTCGCGATTGTCCGACTAGCAATTATACGACGCTGGTCAGCTACATGTAGTTCAACAAGAACGACAGATTAGTGACGGTCCTTCGCGGACAAGCACTGGCGAGAATATAATGAATGGAATGTCTGCAGTATAGCGAACTGCAGCAGAACCAATGCGACTGAAGCGTGCTAACACGTGTCATCGGGCTTTCCGGAGATTCCGCGACTAGTCGACATGTCACTGGGTGCGCTCTGAACAATTCATAGGTTAGTCACGGGGATACGTGCGTGACACTCAGTGTGGCGACGAATGCAAATAATATTATAATTTCACTCAAGTCGGCCTCTACATATCTGCCAACTCAGCTAACTTAACGCTCATCAGAAAGAAGAGAGATAATAATAAGTAAATAAATAAATAAAATAACAAAAAGCAAAGTTACCATTTTTGTTTTTTAACAAAGTGCGACTGATATCTGGGTTTGACGGTGTTCTCTGTCTTTACAAACAGTAACCGTTATCGCCGCTGAAATCTGAATGAAAAGCCGAATGACAATTGCCTCGCCCTTTATGATCGAAGAAACTGGTGTTTATTTTTTCAGTTCTTTCACAGAAAACATTTGTATACTGCATCATGCATTATTTTTTGTCATACAGCGGATAAACTAAAACGGATACAGTAACAATAAGCGCAGCAATGAAGATCATTTGCCATTATATTCAAGATTAAGCAACGAAAAAAGTGAAAATACTCACGGCTTTGGCTAACCAGACGGCGAGAAGGACAACTTTGACGATGAATACAAAGAGAACAACGCCTGAATACTGTTAAATACACATACAGCGCAATGAAGCGAAGCAATATTTAACAAATTATTGTTTAATTTTAGCACGAATAAGACCTAATAAATGTGACTTTTTAAAGCCAGCTTTAAGATTTTAATTTTCATCAAAACTCCCTTGGCAGCCAGCACTAAACTATGACTGATCATAAAAGAAAATATTTTTTTTTATAAAAAAATAACTTCGCGCTATTGAGAAATGTATTTTCTAAGATTATATTGAGATCAAGTAACTGGCATCGGTGTATTTTTTTGTATCCCAGGCATACTATTTTAAAACTAAAAATAACTTTTTGGCGTTATCTTGTAATATGCCGTGTGTGTATTTTTAACGTTTTTATGTAGTAGGCCTATACTAGTATTTTTATGTACTAGTACATGTAATTTTGTTCAGTTTTACAGTTTTTAAGCTTTTATTTTTACTTCACTGTTTATCTTGTATTTTGTGCTGTCTCCCGAAGTGATAAAGATTGAGTGAATGACCGACTGATTGACTGACTGAGCAAAGTGCACTGAAAACTGGCAAAAACACATCGCTCAGCACACATGCATAGCACTAAAGTAGACAGAATTATTTATTAAGCTAAGTCTGCACTATACATGCTTTCATGCAGTTTCAAACACAAATCCCAACTGGCAACCTGACATATTCATAAAATCTAGCATATTCTACTGTGACTTTTACTCGTAATTTTCTGGTACTCATTTGCCAGAGTCAACGGCTTAATGTGGCGAATACACGAGGCGATCGTCGCGGCGATCGTTGCGGCGACGATTGCCGCAACCGAAAAGGCGGTCGTCGCCGCGATGATCGCCGCAAATTGCCCCGTGCGTTCGCTATTATAGGACTCCGCAGTAATTTCAGACAACTGCACGTCTGCAGTTATAGCTACTACGTCATTCTGCCATTCGGAGACGATTTCACACGTTTCATAGTTTACACAGAAAGACCAGAGTAAGGTAAAGTGAAAATGTGAAATTAATTATCGACGACCGTGCAGCAGTACTATAGGCCTGATCAGTGATCACTATTATTCCACTAATAGGTCCTATATTTGTCATTGGTATATACATTGTGGAGTCGCAGATTACGTTGCATCATTCAATAATTGTAGATACAGCAATTAGACGTCTTGTTTTAAAGGACAATTAGAGAAACCGTTTTTTGATCGCTTCAACCAGCTCGCATCAAATATTGTTCGCCCACAGAAAAAAAATCACACGCACTGCTTTGCATTCGCGCTTGCTACCGTTTCCCCTCGTTTTCGCTGCCACGTCTAATAGGCATACAACGCAGGACTATGCACATGCCTAATTGGATCATTATTTATTCACAAAAACGGTGCTGCAGTATACGATCGAAATATGTTACAACAAATATTTACAAACAGTCAAGGCAACATAACTGTGAGGCATACAAACTCGAAAATGCTCGTATATTCAATATTTATTATGGCTATTGTAAATTAATCCATTATGCCTATACTTTAACCAAATAGGCTACTGCTGGAAAAGCTTTGCAATAGTACAGTACGTGTGTATACACTACGTTAAAAAGCGTCCGTCAAATAACAGGCAGCTTAGTCGCTTGAAAAAGTGCGATAGTTTGTAGAACTACACCGTGTTTTATAAAAAAGGACCCCTGTTGTTTTTTTAATAATTTACTCAAATGATGATCAATTTACACAAAATTTGTACCAGTTGTAGCTGAAAAAAACATTAATTCAAAATATTGCAACAAAATATGGCAGTTGATTACACATTCTCTCCTAGTCCTAACGTAATGCTGACGTCATAATGTGTCACGGGCACAAACTGGATAGTCTCAACTGGTGGTGTCAGTTGCTACCCTGCTCCAATGGTGAAAAATCTGGTTCATTTATGCAATTGTTGAAGTTTTACAGTTACAGTTACAAAAACATGCAAAGCGATGGCATTTACATGTCTGTGGGAATAGTTGGACTTTTACGCGTTCAAGCAAAACAGTGCACTAGCACACCGAGCTTGCAAAATGGTTGCATTTTTGGATTGCAAGACGCCTGATTTTATGTCCCCATGTTGCTTAGTGTTGACACAATAAACATTTTTCATTAGCGAACTAGATTAAGCTCGATCACCATCGAAGCAGGGTAGCAACTGACAGCACCAGTTGAGACCATCCAGTTTGTACTCGTGACACATTATGACTTCAGCAGTACGTCAGAACTAGCAAAAAATATTTAATTAACTGCCATATTTTGTTGCAATATTTTGAATTAGTGTTTCATCAGCTACAACTGGTACAAATTTTGTGTAAATTCATCGTCATTTGAGTGAATTACGAAAAACAAAACGGGGTCCTTTTTATGAAACACCGTGTAATAACATGAACGCTGCTATGCTACCATCGCTGTACAGTAGACTACCTCGTACCGTAACTTTCTGCTAAACCAGAATCTCTGGTGCAGTTGTTCGCCGTGCGCTTTCAGTTTTCCTTGTATTTTCATAAAACCTTTAATTAATCTACTTGTGGTATAAGAAGTACATTGTAAAGTATACTGTCACGTGTCTATCCATGAATATGATGCATACCACCGCTAGTAGAGCCTTGACTGTACAGCAGGCGCCTACGCAGCCGACCACGCCGACGATAAGCACGAATACTCCGAGCGCCATGAAGATGTAACCGGCGACGTCTGCTGCTGAAGTCAGCTGAGAGAAGGACGAGAGGCCGTCGTTTAAAGACGACGACGACGATGATGATGCTGATGAAGATGCTGATAACGTGCCGGCCTTCTCAACCACTGTGCTGAGAACCGGCTTCAAGATAGACGGAAGCACGGAATCACCAAACCTCAGAAACAGACCACCGCCCACTGACACGAACCCTAGCACCTGCACAGAATACAGTGCATCTTATAACTGCACTATATCATTTCTATTTTGTATACCCCATCATACGTCACATAACGAGCTTATATAATCAAATGTAAAACAAGATGAGAAAACATCTGAAACATTATGTGCAAAAAGATACGCGCGCAATTCGCAACAAGCAGTAATAAAGCGGCAAAAATGACCGGCTAATGAAGAACAAGAAAGCCCAGCTGTCGCTAGGAAAGACGCGCTATAGCCTATAGCGGTATAGCCTACAGTTCCTGTTGCAGCACTAAAATTTAAAATCATCCAAGGTCGGTGATTTTTATTTCATCTAAAAGAGCGTATGCCACAGTTGCCATTTTCTATTAGTGATTAATAGTAACCTTGGTCGTATCTCTAACTGTTTTCGAGATATGGCCAGTTTTCCGTTAAAAAGCACATTTATCCTATTCCTTCATTTAACCCCAAATTTGAAAATGTTCCTCTTGCACTAAATCGCTAAAATTTTGCTAGCTTAGGTTTAAGACACAGGGCTAAGTATTCGTGTAAAAAATTTCCGTCTACGACCTTACGCTTAGCCACAATACATCCGTGACAGACGGACAGACAGACAGACGACACATCATGCCATAGACGCCTACAACATAGCAGCTGTATGGCGTCAAAAACACGAACGGTTTCGATGCCGACACGATAGATGCACGGTCGTCGTAGTAATTTTAAAATTACATTTAATGCGTTGTGACTAATTGTAGCATAGTTTGGATCTGTTCTTTGCGGAACCGTTGGACGATAATCATGAAGTTTTACCTCTTCTTTCTTAACTTCATTTGAGTGCATTTTTGTTAGTTACAACTTCGTTCTCAGAAATACAAAAGAATATACGAGCAAAGAGTAAAAAGGGTGTCATAATTAGTAGTGTAGTCAACGGGCATACAACTTACGCGAATTAGCTACAACAACAAAGTGAATGCAAGTCATTTGTTGAGCTAAAGTTACGGCAATCGACGCGGTTTAACTTCCCTGTGTGTGTTGTTTCGCGTGCGATGCATTAGTACCCTACGGTACACGCTGAGTTTTATAAGTGTCGGTCAAGTAAATGAGCTTATATGTAATTTTTTACAATCAAACTTTTAAGCTGAAAAAGTGGCAATCGTAAGCATATGCCATTACTCGTTACAGTGGCTGGAGGCTGTACAACTCTTGCATGCATGAATGACACGATACGCCCAAATCGGAACCGGTTCGCAGTTATTCACAATCGATACCTCTCTGACAACTGCAACTGCTGAACAAAACAGCCAGCCACGCTAAATCAATATACAGTTCGCTTTTGTTTGCTTGGACGCTGCTGTAACGGGCCTAACAACCGAGTCGAATAAAATAATCAGCAAAATGCACCCCCGTCTTGCCACACTTTGATATAATTACCAAATACGGATCTACATCGTGTTCCTCAGATTTGGCCGCTGGCTGACATTGTGCACTCTTAATATGCACTTACTTACTAACACCCCGACAGATAAGTTAGTGTAAAATCGTTAACGTTTGACAGTTTGTTACAAAGTTCGGAAACAATCATTCTGAACTAGCCTGTAAAGTTTGAGCTCAAAGTGGCCACCCTTTGGCCTCGTCGCAAGCTTTTAATCTTAACGGGAATGCTGCTGCTGGCCCGTTTGTCAATAACAATACATATTAAACGTAACCCTAAATGTAAACACTCCGACGTCGTAATTTGTACTCTTTACTGTACAACTTTACAAAGTGATTCAATTTGAAATGATTCAAAATCGTTTAAAAATTACAGTAAATGTCGGATATCTGTCTATCAGTAATGTTAGATTTACGTCTGTGAACAGACTAATTCACACAAAAAAAATTGAGCTAATGCTCACGAGACGCGCGAAAGCCTATAGCAGTTCCGGTTTAGTAGTTTAGCTGAAAATTGGGGTGTTCAGGCTAAGTTAATATACAAATACCAAATTCTCTATCTGGATCGCATAACGATAGTTCCGTAACACCACCTTGTGAATGATATAGACTTGTGTCGCACCCCGAAATCGGCAAAAAAAATCCATAAAACCTTTATTTTGGCGTTCAAGGTCATTCAAGGTCATTAAATTCGGCGCCAATCGAGAGCCAGTGTACGATTAGTGATTAATAGTAACCTAGGCCCTATTTCGCACCGTTACTGAGATACAGCAACTTATTGGCCAAAAATTGCAAATTTTACCTACCCCCTTCAATTTAGCGCTCTTGTTCAGGGTGACTCCTTTCGAATTTATGGAAAAGCTTCACGGTTCTTGAAACTAGAGTCTTCCAGGCAACCGACTGTGAAGATTTGGTGATTTTAGCTTGCACCGCTTTTGACTGATCCACCCGTGTGACGGACAGACGGACAGACAGAAGACGGACAGACAGAATTGCGATGGCTAAGACGCACTGAAAACAGTAGCTGCTTTCGCGCGCAAAAAGTATGTTCAAAATGTTTGAACCAACAATCACACGGATGTCGCCAATGACGTATTTTTCAATGCTGCGCCAGTGGCGTAGCCAGGATCTAGTTGTAGTGGAGGCACTTGAGAAGTGGGATATGGGAAAGGGAGTCTTCTCCCCACGGAAAAGGAGTCTGGGGAGGGGGCTGTGCCAAAATTTTTTTTGAATTTTGTGTGTAAAAATGACATGCTTTAGTGCATTTTTGGTACTATTTTGAGTAACTGAATGGGCTGAGTAGGCTTCTAGAGGGCACATGCTCCCAGTGCCCCACCTATGGCTACGCCAGTGTGCTGCGCCGAACGTTTAGCAGGTTCTGTCATCAAAATGTCGTAATCACGTCAAATAACGCAAAATAAATAGGCTAGAAGCAAATAAACCGAACAAAAATGTCACCCTTGCATTCTTTTGAAGAGAAATTAACTTATGACGTTGTCTGGCTACATCACGCTTAAATTTTGCGGCAACAGATTCGATGAAGTGCGGTAAACAATGTTTCGTTGAAATCTCTTTGGCAGTTTAGCATTTGCATTGCTGTTACCTAGTAGATCGAGGAAAGTGTACTTACAACAACAAAAATGTTGATAAGTGTGAGGAAAGTCTTTGCGCAGCAGTCCACTCCAGCGGCCATATCTCGACTATGCACCATTCGTCACCGATCTGTAGCACAACGGAAAACTGACTGTATTTCGTCAGATTATCCTCTGCTCCCTAGTCCCTATAATGTACAAGGATGCCAGAAGAATTTCGCTCAGGAGCGAAAACCACTAGTTACAACTTGCAGAATATATCTGTTTGAATGTGCACAGACAACCAGCAACTCCTGCCGTATTTCACGGCGTAGTACAGAGAGTGACGGCATCTTTGTGAATTTATGATGTTGTTTGTAATAATGTTTATAATGCCAAGTTATTCTATCATTTACTTCGGCCAACACCAAACCATAAATGCATTATTTGTTTCTTACTGAATTTAAGACAGTTTAATAATATTAGAACAGTAAATATCACGTTAATTACGGCTATCGCAAGAAATGTAGAGGTCTAAAACACACAAACTACATGAAAACTAGGGGGCCTATGCAAAAATGCGCAAATATAAACTTTACAACAAAAAGTGTAAATTATAGAAATTTTTGAATTTTTTGTTTAACCGGCTGGATGCTGTTTATGTCACGGAGTGTTTGAGCACTGATTGGTGGTAAGTCTAAATGAGATGTACATAAAGAAAACGCTACACAAAAAATGGAATATTTATATTTTAGATGACAAACTGTCTTGGTTTTCAAAATGTTTTACTTGAAATATAAACTTAAACAACAATTGATAATTTAGTAAATTTACTCAGTAAAATAATAAGTCGCTGTTTCGTTTGACCGGTATCAGTAACGCAATAGTGAATATGATTATTACTGACCTGGTTACATGTATGCCTAAAATCCCGCAGAATAATCTGGCGCTGATACATCACATCGAATTCACATTTTCACTGGACACCAGCAGCCAGCATCACGTACGTTTGTCGCAGGTAGTAGCTAACATCTGTTTATTAATGCTAAAGCTTCCTGGTACTTATAGCCGTTCAGTTTCACTAAACTGAGCCAGTCTCCCTTTGATGATGACGTCACGCCTATGTGAGCTAGTGGCGGAACTGATTGGACTAATGCGAGTGAAAGCAGCACCGTACTGCAGTTACGGTGGACACGCACGGCAACTGTCAATCACGTTGTTCAATTTCCATCCGTCTGTTTGTCGCCTAAAAGGGCTAAACATAAAACTGAATTTTTCTCCACACGCGACATATGCTATGTAATTATACTGTTTGCGTATGTGCACTGTCACTGTGTAATATGCTACTCTGTTCTTTGCCTGATCCTGTCAGTATTCTAGTTTTGTAAAACAACACTTGTGTACATTCTCAACGAGGTGAGTGGGTGGCCCTTAAAACGTCATAAACGTAGAACTCGAGTAAAGAAAAAAAACGACACCTGTGAAATGTAAGAACTCCGTACTTCATAAACTGACTAACATAATATTTTATCTACGTAAGTTTATTGTTTTTCAACGAAAGTCACATAATCATGTTTTGTGCTTAATGGCTTAAAATGGTCTTTAGAACTCTGAGCTCCTAGACCTATTTCGATACTTTAAATTAGATTTCGCTTTTTTACGAGACAACCAGAAATGTAAGCCTAATCAAAAATTAACGGATAGTTTGTTGGTATCATTACGACATTTTGCCTAATGCAGTAAATCATGTATATTTCTGTATCAATGTCGCATTATCACAGATTGATCCTCAACTTTACCGAAATCTAACAATTACTTAAGTAAGTAAGTAAGTTGCCTTTATTTGCAAATGTCAATTACACAGCACAACACTGGATCAAAGATACACAGAAAGTTACGCACATACCATGATGAACAGAGTAATAGACAATCAGAAAAGCAAAACAATATACAAAACCCTAAAAGCTACTTGTTAAATAAAAACCAAAAATTATATATACATTAATATTTTCATTTTTTTTGTTTATCTGAAATATTATTTGTGCGTTTGCAGGTCCGTCTAAGTCCCTGAATGCACTTACAAGCTTTTAAACATTACAGAAAATCAAAATTTTATACATGTACATTGTACAAATAGCCTGACGTAGAACGACTTTCCGAACTCCACCGCCAGTTCCAAAGCACTAGCCACTAAAGGCAACATCTACTTAAATATTTCAATCACGTACGTATGCCTATACAAATGTGTTTTTGCTCTAAAACAAACCGCGGTTGCACGTAAAAGAAAACACTATAAAATATTCTCATTTACAGTTTTCAACATGCATGCGATTCTGCGATACAATTCGCAAAAATCAGTGCGACAATTAAAAACAACTTACGTTTAACCACGGCTTAAGAAAAGCTACGCCTAACTAGCAGTCTGATAATGCAAAAAAACAGCGTTTTAGTGGCACTAAAACTTTATTGAAATTGCGAAGTTCTTAAACATATTTTTTTGTACTTTGAAATTAGACTTTATCTATCTTTTAGCAGACAACCGAAAACAGTGTCAAAATTAACGCGAACACGTCACGTGTGTTATTGCATTTTTTGTCAAATACGTTATCACTGTTTGACATGTGAAATTTACATGTATCTAACAGTTAGTTTTATAAAAAAAAAAAAACGTGGACAGATGTTGTTATGAACGGTTATTCTACAAAGAGGCGCCTATATCGTAGACGATAAGACGTCCGGTCTTGCCCCAGAACCTGGTCTGCAGTCGCGTGCGCTGCGACAGCTCGTTGTCAGCAACATAGAGTCGGCCTCGACGCGCGTCAACGCACAGTCTGGCCGGGTAGCGTAGCCGTGCGTCACGCGCCACCAACTCACGCAGCTGACGCAACTCGGCGTCGAACTGGACGACGCGACGCCCATCGACATCAAGCACGAGCAGACGGCCGCAGTCATCGACCGCCAGCCGCCCGGACACGTTGATCCGGCCTGTCACAGCAACGCACAACTTGAACTTAAAACTTAAACTTAAAATTAAAATAAAACTTGAAGGTGTGTACAAAACGACGTAACTGAACTGAACTGAACTGACACGGTTCGGTCTTTGACGAACTGACCAATGGGCAAGCAGGGCGAGCTTATTGGTCATTGGTTGACGAGTACGTAAGCGTAGTCACGTAGGCCACCAACGCCGTTAGACGGTGCCTACTGTAATGCATTACTGTTTATTTATTGGTCAGTTTGTCAAAAACTAAACCACACCATTTCAGTTTAATTCAATTCAGTTACGTCGTTCTGTACGCTCCTTTAAATGTCTCTATAGCTTTTCATAAAAACTCATTTCACAGCCACAAAGCGTAAATTCCAACTTACCAGCAACCAGGATTTACCTATTACAGCACAAGTGTGAAAGACGTGAGTTGGCTTTGATAGCTGGTTAGACCTATAATGCCGAGAAAATGTGCTTGTCTGCAAATGTCTATAGAACAACAACAAAGCTGGTCTTCGTTCATCGACGTTAATGCTTTAACCACTCAATCATATAAACAATATATAGTCGTCGTCGTCGTCGTCGCCAGCACACTCGACTTCGTGCGTAATAGACGAAGAAAGATGAATTGACGAATGGTCAGCTTAGTTCACTAAGTGTCCATTTTTCCCAGCAGGCCGCCAGTCAACTATGGATGAATTTAAGAAAAAAACCGTAAAAATGTGACTGCCTCGACGCAGTGGTGGGCGTCACGATTCTATCAAGATTCTGCTGATTTTCAGACAAAGATTCAGCTTTTGCCTAGAACGGTTTTTAGAAAATCTGCAAAATAACTCAAATGTTATAGCCCACAATAGTTTTCTTTCAATTTTGCAATTGTTTTTCGCGACTAGACGTCCATGTATAATACAATCTACCTGCTGCTGGAGATGTCTTGTTGAGGAGAATGCGCCTGCCGTCAGCACCGACCAAACAGATGCTGTCTTTAAGACTGACCACAAACTGACCACTGTCCAGCAGAACTGCATGGCGCGGATTGCACAGATCCGACGCAAGGCAAACCTGCCTTACAATGCTTCCAAACTCCGTGTACTCGTATAGTTTAGCTGCCTACACACGCACCAATGGCGGACATAGCAAATCTGCCCCAAAACTTTCATGTCAAAATGGCCTAAAATGCCAATTGCACCATTTGACATCTAAATTTTGACTGCTAGCATAAACACAAATTAAATTTTCGTGCAACACCTCGTTTTGCTCGATTTTTAAGACCCGGCGTTTGTTTGTCTCGTGCTGCAGATAAGTTAAACCACACTTGTTGTTTCACAGTTTTCGGCTGCAGTCGTGCATCGTAAAGCAAACGACGGTGTAGTCTAGGAAACCAAACTGTGGTTTAACTACGATATCGCACTGTCTGGAGTGGTATAAGCTCGCACTGCGTGCTCGCTTAACCAATAAAGCAGTTCGGTATCTAGTTAAGTAACACAAACCTGATCGCAGATGACGAGAACTGTACATCGGCGCTGCGCTTCGACGAGTGAAAGGCTCCACGGTTTTTCAGTCGTCCACCAACCAGTCTCGTGATCGTTGAGCCAGTTCTTCCTGTCCTCCAGCGTCTCGGCAGAGTCCTCCATGTTTACCGCCGCCCGACGTTGAGACGTCTCAACGTCGACTCGATGGATCCGACACCCCAACCAGTCGCAGATGAACACGCACCCGACGGATTCGCAGGCCGCGAGATCCGTCGGCGAACGCATACCCGCCACCGGAAGTCGACGCTGCAGCGCCCACGTGACTGCGCTGTAGACTTCTACTTCCGATGATTCGGCGCGCGCGACGAACACGTGACCTAATATGGCGGCGACACCGAGGACTGCGCGTGCGTCCTCGTGCAGCGTGCGGACCACAGTCGGCGTTAGTGAGAACTGTGTCGACTGGACACCATCTGATGCAGACAGCAGACAGCTTCGTCTTAGACGCGACGAGAACAACCGTTATATTATTATCAATCTCCCGCTATTTCTTCGTTAACCCTATAGCGCACGGTTATGACACAGACACGGGCCGTGAAAATTTCTGTTATGTCAATTCTCCGAAATTCAGTTTTATGATAATGCAAAGCGCCGTCGGTTATACAAACGATCAAACAGACGATATGCTATGTTTTCGTTTAGTTCGATTTTTCGTTATTCTCCAATTTAAACCGAGTTTTTAAACACAAATTTTAAATAAATTTAGAATACAAGCTAAAACACTGCAACTACAAAGGGGTAAATTCCAAACCGGATTTCCAAAAAAATAATATTTTATAGACGAGCTGATTATGTGATGAGGAGAAAGCAAGTTATGCCACCGTTTCTGCTGCTGCTTTACCTTGTGATCGTGCGGCGGGTATGATCCTACCGACCACATTGTCGTCGTGGTTTGACAGCAGTTCCAGTAGGTCGTGCCACGGAGTGAATGTAACGCTTGGTACTCGATACAGCTGTTTTCTGGTGTCGGTGAATGGCATCTGGCAAAGCATGGCAGCTCGTGCTTGTAGGTCATTGCCGCTCAGTGTGACGTCGACCTCTGTACCGCGCTCCTGTACCGTCTCGGCGTACTGCACGAAACTTTCCGCCACTTCCATGAACCTACAAACCAACGTCTTGATCTTGAAGCGCCTCGAAGACTTAAAACAAAGTATTCGTATCAGTCTTGGTCGTACGCCTAACAAAATTGTTTACGTTACTGCAGAAAACTCTCCGCCACTTCCTGCAGCAAAACCTGCAAAGCTCAGTCTGCCGTTAGCCTTTTCTTTCAGAGCTCTTCTGTGAAAATTTATTGCGTATCAACGCATAGCGTAGCAACTGTCTTCTTTTTCTGTTATAAAAAAATAAAAAGAAAAAAATCAACGACGTCCGTTGCGTGAAAGCTCGTTTTGTTTGTTGGTAATTATTATGACTACTACTAAATTTCCGGTGGTAAAAAAATAAATAAAGTGTAAATGACTGCCACGGCGAACTAATCTAAAACATGGGCGACGCTAGAAATTTAAAGCTGGGGGCAACAGGGGGTAACGGCCAGGGCACAAGGGGGCAATGAATCTTTGTGTGGGTCAAATATCGATCACTTTTAGCTTTTGGACGTGCAACGGAAGCCGCAAATGTGCCCTTTTTAATATTTGGAAACGCAAGAAAAACTCACAAATATCTGTGTTCTCTTGCAATAAATGACGTTTAATAATTTACACGTTGGCATCACCATCCAAATTTTTCATGGAAAGCAGCTGGAGAACAAGGGGGAAAACACGGGGTGGGCAGCTGCCCCTCGCCCTGCCTCCCTCCGTCTGGCGCTGCCCACGATCTAAAAATGAGACCGCGTTACCCCTTTGCAGAGCCACGAACAGCCCCGAAACAAAAATGTGGTTTTCCTGCTGTTCTTAGTGATACCAGTGATGCGTTTCTTCAATCTCCCGATTATTATCTTTTTTACTATTATTGGAATCCAGCTAGCTGGCAGTCTGTATAGTGGTCGACCTGTTGATGTCTGCTTGGATGTCGTCAACCTTCTGCAGCGTTTCAGTTTTCATCGTCTCCAGCTGCTGTATCAGTTTGTTCGCGTGTTCGCTCACAAGCCGTTTAATACGTTCTTCCTGACATTGCCAAACATTTAGTATCTTGAGTAGATATGAAAGCTAGCAAAATTGTTTTACAGCTCTGCAACGTGCAAGCTTAGTTTGCATTATTTCTTCCAGTTTAAAGTAGAGGGCTATACGGGGTGAGTCTTCATGCCCAACCGTCCACGTGGATATTATCCCCATCCCTACAGCTTTTAAAATACTGCTCTATCCCATCGCCGTTTGCATCGATACCAGCCTATCCTCACTCAAACCCCTATAGTCTATACAATCGTCTTTACTCCAACGTCGTTCCCGCTGCCCCATAGCTGTCCACACACAGACCTCCCTTACAATCAATCGATCCCTCAACTAACTAATCAATCAACCAAAACTTCAATGTTTGTGTAATACTAATAACACTAGTTAACTACACTGAACAGCATCAGAAACTTTGATGCTTCTGCGCTGTACAAATTGATCAATGAATTCCACTGAAGAAACAAATTACGGTATCGCGGACGATGCTGGCGGTGTGGTCGATGTCGTCTAAAAACTGACGTCGTTCGCGCTCGAGTCTGTCCGCCTCGTCGACACACTGGCGGCAGCGGTCTGCAACCATCTCAGAGTCACGTTGAAACTGATGTCGGAACTCGGATGCCGCTTTTTCCAGCGAAACGCACCTACGCCCAGAACAACATACTATCCAGAACATCAACATAGATCACGTGAGTGGAAAAGCTATAAATGTCAAGAATAAATTGGAAGAGGCTAAATCGTTAAAGACGATATACAACAGTCATGTGATGGTTAACTTTGGTCTACTAACAGCAAAGTTTAGTTGTCTTATTTCGACTCAACCAATACCAACGCTGCGCGTGCTGTGTATAGGCTAACGCAATTGCGTTCGGGCCACGTAATTTTGCTACGAGCGAAATTTATTCTCTCACAGTTGCCCTTAGTTAGACTTACGGCACTGCCAGGTGGCCTCACGTTAATCTTTGCCTTAAATTTTTACTTTTGTATGCAAAAAAATAATAATAATAACATTATACAGTAATCCCATATAAAACCACATCAAGAGGCTGAATCCAAAACATTAGAAAAGCGTGTCGAAACTATTTCTTACAAACAGGAAGCCATCTGACCTGTGTATGCGATGCGTGCGGCCTCTGGTACAGCAACTGCATAGCGCGACGCGACAGTCGAAGCAGTATGACGTCACAGGTTCATCCGAGTGACGGTCACAATAGCGTACATCTCGCCTCAATGTGCATCTCAGCTGAGTCGAAAGATCGACCACTTTGTGACAAGCTGTTTTTACCTGTCCGCAAAAGTCAATACATACCTGCACGCAACTCTCGTTACAGCAAACTGAAGTGAGGGTAGGCCTACTACTAGTTCAAACTGTCAGTTATTTTATTATACACCGTGGTCCATAAACGGTGTCACTTGTATTTTGCGAACAGCTTCGTGAAGCATTGGCCGATTTTTTCAATAATTATTTCCGCCAAGATAAACGTAGTGAACATTGAAGAAGATTAAGAAATTGGTTGTTCTGTCCGTCGTTCCTTCTGTGTACATGATGACTCATAATGACAATGACGTCATTGCATCAACAGCACAAGCAGCAACACCGGCTATTACTTTTCCCTCTCTTTCCCCTGCCGCAAAACAGCTCTTCCTTCTCCCTCCCCTTCCCTTGTTGTAGGGTGTAGGTGTAGTGCAGGTGTGGTGTAGTAGATGTAGGCGTAGTAGTAGCTGTAGGTGTAGTAGTAGTTGTAGATGTAGTTGTAGTTGTAGGTGTATTAGTAGTTGTGCGTGTACACTGTGTCTCAAGAAACATCCCCGACATTTTTGACTGTAACTTGAAAACCAATTATTAGATTTTAATAATTTTGGGTAAAAATATTCCTGACACAACTTGCCATCAAATGATTGTTCATTTTCCCACCTCACCCAATGTATACTTATGCACTACTTAGGGAAAGCAGATCAAGCGAAATATGTGTTGAAATAGACAGAAAATCTGAAAAAAAACATCTCCAACATTAGCGACCGTAACTTAAAGAAAAATCAGCAGATTTTAATAATTTTCGGCAAAAATATTTCTGACGAAACTAACTATTAAATAAATGTTTTAGTTTTCACCTTACCCAACGTCTGCTTTTGCACTACCTGGGGAAAGCAGACCAAGCATAATACGTGTTAAAATAAATTGAAAAACGTCAATAAATTCCATTTATCCTAATCTGTGGGCCCCAACTGTCGATCTATTACAAGGTTTGACTGTCATGCAGCAGTGTATCTACCAGATGAAATTTAGGAATGTTTGAAAAGTCAAGAAGCGACTGGTACAGCCTGCATTGGTCTGGAGCAGAACTTTATCGATACTGCTGTCAATGAATGGAGAAAGCGTCTCCTGGCCTGTGTTCGCATAGTGGGAAAACACTTCAAGCAATTTTACTGCAGGCGATTAACAAAATGGACAACTAAATGAAGTGTCAGCCGAAGTGTCAGAAATGTGAACAAAATGTGTTTTATGCGTTATGTTAATTAAGCAATTATATCGCATTGGACAAAAAGCGATATTTCGCTAGATGTTTTTCCCAGGTAGTGCAGAAACAAATGCTAGGTGAGGTGGAAAACTGAATAATCATTTGATGGCAAGTTGTGTCTGAAATATTCATATCCGAAATTATCAAAATCTGATAATTGGTTTTCAAGTTACAGTCAAAAATGTCGGGGATGTTTTTTGAGACACAGTGTAGTTGTGTCTGTAAGTGTAATAGTAGTAATAGGTGTAGTTGTATTTGTAGGTGTGGGTGTAGTTTAAGATGTTGTAGTTGTAACAGTAGTTGTATTTGTAAGTGTAGTAGATGCTGTAAATGTAGTAGTAGTTGTAGGTGTACACGGTGATTTATAAAAAGGCGCCCTTTTCCTTTCTTTCGTAATTCAATCAAATGACAATCAATTTACGCAAAATTTTTACCAGATGTAGCTAAAATATATTAATTCAAAATATTTGGACAAAATATGGCTGTTTATTAAATATTTTTTGCTAGTCGTGACGTAATGCTGACGTCATAGTGTGCCGCGAGTACAAACTGGCTTGTCGCAAACTGTGCTGACAGACTTGCTGAATAGCTGCTCTGTGTCGATGGCGAGCTTTAGCTGGTTTATTGATGACTAACTGTTAAAGTTTTACCATTGTAGCTACAAAAACGCCCGAAACAATCACTTTCACACACTTGTGCGAATAGCTTAACTTTTGCACCTTCCAGCAAGACAGTGCACCAGCAAGCACTGGTTGCGAGATGGTTGAGTTTTTGGATTGTGAAACGTCTGATTTTATGCCCCATGTTGCTTAGTGCTGATACGATGAACATTTTTTACCAGTGAACATGATAAAGTTTGCCATCGAAACAAATGACAGAACCAGTTGAGACAAACCAGTTTGTACTCACGACACATTTTGACGTAAGCATTACATCACGACTAGCAAAACATATTTAACTAACAGCCATATTTTGCGCAAAAATTTTGAATTAGCATTTCTTCAGCTACATCTAACAAAAATTTCGTGTAAATTAATCATCATTTGACTAAATTACGAAAAAGGGCGCCTTTTATAAAACACAGTGTAGTAGTAGTTGCAAATGTGGTAATAGTTGTAGGTCTAGTAGTAGTAGTAGTAGTAGTAATGTAATGTTTAAATCACTTCACTTGGCGGATATGCGCTCTCACGAGCGCCTTCTAGTTTTTGGCATGCAACATCAAAAAAACGCAAATGGCTGCAGTTTTGTCCACCTTGCTTTAATACTGTCAGTACGTTACCTTGTAAAATGCAGAAGTCATAGTTTAACTGTTTACAACAATAAATCCATACTGCGTAGCGCACGTGTTGGCTCAAAAATGATTAACTGACTAGCAACAAACACAACTGGCAGTTATTATCTTTAAAAAAATTACACGTATCACATCACGTTATTCTGATTACAGAATTTGCTCAAAATGTCATCCTCTAGCACGAACGCACGCAGTAGACTGTGATGCCACTTGCCAACAGCACGTTCAATAACTACGCGACTACTGCATTTCACAAGGTAGTGTAGTGACAATATTAAGGTGAGGTGGTGAAAACTATAGCCCTTTGCGTCTAGTTTCTTTCTGATGTCTTGTGCAAAAAATTATTATAATCAGCCAATGGTTCACGGTGCTATAAAAATAGAAGTGGCAACTTTTTATGGACCACGGTGTATTATTAGTTGTATAGTAATACATTTTATACAAAACTACACCATTTTATTTTAAACTGCCAAAAAAACATGCACTAGAAAACCAGCACTAAAACTGACCCAAACTCAATCACTACATAAAAAAGTGCTAGGCATAAGTATCGTAATCCAAAGACAGCTCAAAATATGGAGCATACATCATCATCGTTGGTCGACTGCATTTTACAGACGCGGCTGCAGCAGCTGACACAGAGGTTCTGCACGCAATGAACGCAGTGTACGACGGCTGGCGACACGACGCAGACACCATTAAGTGACTGAGCACTGGTTGATGTCTCGAAACACGAGTCACACTGTGTCTCAGACAACGTCTCCTCCGCCAACTTGTCTATCTGCACACAGACGCTTTGACTATTAAACAGTCAGCAGATCAAACGAATTTACTTGAAACTTTGTGGCCTTTTTGTTTGAATTGCTTCGGTTATAAGCTTACTAACCTCACTTATTCACTTCAAAAAAAACTACGATAAGCACTAGAACTTTAATATAGTAAGTTAATAACGGGATGAACTAATGAATCAATAAAACAACTTCTGTAGATAAGCAAATAATCAGCGACAATTGTCTTACACATCACCGTCATCGTCGTCATCGTCATCGCCCAAAGGCGTGTTTTGAATAATGAGCATTATTTCTAAAACTACGTTCAATGAAAACTAGCAAAATGCACAGAACGTGTCTTTGGCCGATCTCTGTGTTCATCAGTTATCCCGCTGCTAGCAGAACTAAACTGTACGGCTATACCAGCTGGAACTTTTTCTAGACTTAGTTTTCCATTTTTTACTATTATTATTATTTTATTGCATGCTGTACACTGATTGCCAAAGTGGCAGGACCGCTGCTATCCCGCGTCACGTAAGCTTTGCTCAAATTACTTGTTCATCACTGTCTGTCTGAAACTTGTTGCTTCCGACAATTTTGACAATCACTGTTTATTTTCAAATCTGCGCTCAAAACTTTCTTCTTCTACTTTTCGAGAGCGCCTCTAAAGTTACGACTGTAGAAATTAGGCTACATCATTGGGAAAAAAGTGACCGACAGAGAATCTTTACTTCGGCCAGTTCTTCGACGAAGGTGTTTCGCGGTAGACCAACGAATCCGTGCAGAGAGAGACGAAACTGGTGCCCACACAGCGGACATTCGACGACGTCGCCAGCGCGCTTGTCCACTCCTAGACGCTCCAGACACGGCAGACAGAACGTGTGAACGCACGGCAACTGACGTGGACTCGAGTACACCTAAACACGTCGCATCAGAAATTATTCAGCAGTGACGTGCTCGCTATTTGCATAACAAAATACAAACGTGTATATTTTACAAACCGCCTTTTTTCTCTCAACAGTACCTAATCTGTTGTAGTTCTGCTGTTGTGTAATCATCACGCGGCAGAGGCATGAAATCGAACGTGATAAGATATTTATTGGAATACAACCGTCTACGGTTGTTGAAAGAAAAAAGCGTTTTTAATAGAAATAAATAAGTCGTTTCGGCACAACCCATGAAATAAAGGAAATAATGCAATAGAAGAAGTATAAAACAGTCAGTTACTGACAGCCAGTCGCAGGTACACGAACACGAATAACAGCCAATCAAAACGTTATTATTAACAGTAAACTGAACACTACTTATGAGAAACGCAGTATGACACAACTCATTTTCTAAAACAAATAAGGGCCTAGCACAAATCAATCAGTTTTACGGTATTCATAACGAATATTACGTAATGTTTACCGGACGATGTAACAGATGTAAAACTTGTACCTTAGAGCAGACAAAGCAACGCGTCACATCACGGCATCTAGATGTCGACGATGATGTCATTTTTTTTACTACAAACGAGCAACAAAATAATCAGCTTCGACTGCTGCAACCTGCATGGCACAGCATAGGGAAAGACTCCTAGCGGATAACTATAGCACTGTCAACTATAATTCGTTCACAATAGCCTAATCTATCTACCTGCCAACTCTAAGTCATTACACGTGCGCCAATGTAGCTGCATTCTAAACAAGCGTGCGCATGAGGTGTACAATACATTATGTGTGCGACTGTACACATCAGCTGGACGACTAGGTAAACACATTGCTAGCGACTGAGCGTACAAGCTAATGTACCTTTGGCGAGATTGACAATCAAACCAGTCACTTAGTCAGGTGTACACAGGTAAGGCAATGTGATAATGTGACTGCTAGCGACAACAACGTCAATGCTTCGATCTCGCATCTGAATTCTGAATACAATTCCAGAAACATTAGAATTGAAGAACACGAAACAACGTAGTAGTCAGGAAAGAAGTAACGTTTTGTGTACATAATTTAAACTACACCGAACTCACGACATGATAATATTACACAAATTACCTCATCTATAGTTAATTACTTACACGTACCAATCAGTTGCAGACAGAAACTGAAATCTATATTGCTGTATAAGCTTACCTCGCATAAAAGTTCGTGCAATTTACACGATGTCGAGTCTCGTTAAGTTAACGGATATCTATCAAACCAAAACACAGTAAATCAAATTTTACACGGTCAGTTAAATGGCATTTAGCTGCAAACACTTAACGCGTTTATTGGTATGCTTTATGATGTTTCGGCAACAGTAAGGACTTACTTTAGTGACACGTGAAATAAGCCTACGCTCGTACATACCGTGTGCTGTTTTGTATAGATACATATAATTAGCAAAACTATTGAACAATCCAAAAAAGTTATTTGCTCTGGACTGTCGCTTATACAGTAATTCTATATAAATCAGTCATTCGCGTAGAACAGGTACGACTTAAGAACTCGCAGCAAGTCCAACTATGAGTCGAACTGCAGCGCCGTAGGCCTATGCATTGTATATACGAAGAAGTTTTGACAGCTCGCAATAGAATAAAGATCGACCGCTTTTATATGCTGGCCAGTTGTCACATGTAACGCGCTGTGTAAGCTTCTGCATGTACCAACTTGTGTACGGATGTATTCGTGTATAGGCCTACGTACGGTACTGAGCAGCAGCTACAGAGTACGTGGACTTCGAATTCGATTATCGTCGACTGCAACTTTTTCCCTTGATACGATCGCTGGCAGCTTTACCAGTGCACTGCAAGTTAAATGCGCACCGAACACTGATACATCATCTGGACAGTGTCCAAGCCTACACCTATCCAATGGGCAGCGACTGAAAACGCGAGACCTGGTTTAAAAGTTATTTTAATGAAAGGTCTCAGTATGTTTTTGTTAACAGTGTTAACTCGGATTATTTACCAGTAACATGTGGAGTACCACAAGGTTCAATTTTGAAACCCCTGCACTTTTATTTTTGTTGTATATAAATGATCTAAGTTCTACTACAGATGTTCGTACATGTATAATGTTTGCCAACGACACCAACATGTTTATTAATGGAAAAAATCTAACATCACTTGTATCTATAATAAATAGTAAATTAGATAAAATTAACACTTGGTTTTGTGCAAATTTGATGTCACTAAATGTTACGAAAACTAACTACATAATGTTTGCTAATAAGAGAGTCCCTAACATTGATATATTTGTAAACAAACAACCGATTACTAGAGTATATGAAACAAAATTTTTGGGTGTAATTATACAATATAATCTAAAGTTGCATGCACATATAAATTTAATACAAAATAAAGTCTCTAAAACAATTAACATTATGAACAATAAAGTATGTTTTATCCATACGACATTTAAGAATACTATACCAAAGTTTAGTTGAACCGTACTTGACCTATTTTTTGTATTATATGGGCTAGTCCTGAAAAAAGTGTTAAACTTGAGATTTTACATATACTGCAAAACGTGCACTTAGGATTATTTTAGGTGCTAAATACACAACCTATTCTAGATCACTATTCTACAAACTAAGTATTTTAAATATATATGATTTATGTGTATCTTATACACTTCATTTTATATATAAGTCCCTAAATTACCTTTTGCCTGCTCGGTACAACGCTTATTTTATGTCCGTAAAAAATATACATCTCTATTATACAAGAAGTAGCAAAAAATTATTTTTGTTTAGTGCTCAAAAATTTTGTAGAACCAACAGTGTCCGGATCCGTGCACCAAAATACTGGAATTCCTTACCAGAATGTATACAAGTCTTACCAACTTTTAACGCATTTAAGTTATCGTTGAAAAGTTATTTACTATCCTTTTATAATACGTGAGTGATTTTCTTCTTGATAATGTATTTTGCAAGCTTAACATTATTTCTATCATTTTAATTACTGCCTTATTATGGTTGCTTTGTATATGATTTCAATTCTATATATTTTTATACGTTATTGAGACTGTATGGTTAACTGTCAGTGAGCTATCGTGTATTACTGTCTTTTTTAATTACTTGTGCAAAATTAACTATTAAGTAATATTTTGTTTGATAGAGACGAGTCCTAGCATAAGCTATTTTAGCTTTTGACTCGTTCTTGTTGCATAGTATTATCTGTTGTTGTTTGCTGATGGCGATCTATGCAATAAAATCATGATGATGATGATGACCTCACATTGCGAGACCATCATAATTGTAGGGACTAACATCGCGGTACTGGACAAAGGTGGACATCGAGGGACTTGTTTTAATGTGCGAGTATCTGCTGACTACAATTTTCTGCTGCATGAAATAACCTTATTATGATCTGTAAGAGTAGTAAGTAACTAGGCATCCTGCCCGTACTTTGGCCCCGCCATATGTCTTTGACACGCCATATGTCCACACAATAGACCAGTTGATCTCACATGTCTTTTTTGTCGCGTACTGTTTTTTGGCCTTTCACAATAGCCCCTTTATAAACATTTCGCACCTTATTATTTAATTGTCAAGTCTTCACTGGCTGCGCGTTTCAGAGCGGATCGAGTACAAACTAAAAGTCACCGCACTGACTTTACCGCCATATTCTATTCGTTCCTGTTGCCGATTTGCCCGGCCGACGGACATCGCGTTCTGCTGGCACCAAAGGCCTGCTGGTGCCAGCACCTCAACACCTGTCAGACTTTCAACAGTCGGTAACAAACCGGGCTTTGCTGGACCTAGTGTCCGGAACACTTTGCCGGAAGACATAACAGCATCCCAGTCACTCTCAACGTTTTGTCGCCACTTGAAAACCTGGCTCTTCAGAAAGTCATATCCGGATACAATTATCTAAAGTTGTGTCTAACCTTAAAGTAGTCGTGCTGCTTAGGCTGATTGATTAATTGATAGACTTAGGCCGGCGCTTATTGCATATGCATAGCGCCAAGAAAGCATGTACAGCGACCAATCCTTATAAACCAATCCTTATATCTAGACTATATATCGTGCAATTGTAGTGTAAGTTTTGGCATATTGATTTATATTAGCTTAAAGCATAATTCAGCGTCAATGATTTACGATGTCTTGTGACTACAGAACAACTATTGCTAGCGAGCTGTGTGCTAAGAGCACCCCAGAGTTTGTGTAGGCCTATTAGTTTTGCTACGCACCGCTGACTGCCAAGAGGCCGCTGCCAAGCGGTGTAGGCTAGGCTTACAGTTATACGTAATATCAGTCAGTGTTGACGACCTGCAATGACTAGAGGCTTGGTATGTAATGCTACCAAACATTTCCTGTTGATAAATGCTTTCGTAGATTTTAGATAGGGACCTATTGAAAGAGTGAAGGAGCAAAATAGCAAAGAAAACTTCAAACTCAGAACATTCCAGAACGGTCAAAGGGTGATTGCACAAGTTGGTGGCAAATTATCGATGATTTTACGAGCAACGTAGTATTAACGATTGCACGAAACTAGTCAAAAACTAGTCATCTCTGCTCTAAAGAAAGTACAGGTTTTGCATTGACTGTTTTTGCCCTTGAAGTAAATCTCGCGACGCTCACTAGCTACTGGCGGCATGGCAAACATAGGCCTATTCGAAAATATTTGATAATTAGCGAATATTAGTGAGAAATGTCGTTTTAAAAATTGTAAAATTGTAAAATTACCACTGCGCAAATTCATTTGTTACCTTTACCTTAAAGCTCTAGCCAAAAATTTTGCGACGAGTTTTCTTTCTCTTTTCTCCTTTTTTCTTCGCCTTTCCTTTTTTCTTTAGCCATTTCTTCTTTTCCCTTCAGTGGCGGATTAAGGGTAAGACGTTTTTCCTATATTGACTGGTTACAAATTTTATAACCAAATATAAATTTTGCACAAAATGCATTATTTTTGCATAAAACTTTTTTTTAAATTTGAAAAGAGATCCTTTTCGCACCTACAGCATCTCGGCCCTTTGTCTTGACGACTTTAGCGTTTCCCGCCCTCATATTCCGAAATTCTGGATCCGCCACTGCATTTTTTTCGACGTTTTTATTTCTCAAATCCAGCTAGAACGTCTCAAATTGCTGTATAAGCTGCTCTGCGGAATCAAGGACGAAACCTCTGCCACAAACGCATTTTTACGCATTCATGCGACTTTTAAAACGCATTTCGTGGCAGTCGCTTATGTGCAATGCAAACTACTGCAAATGACTGTTTGGTTGATTTGCCAAGCAAAATTGTTAATATTTCGTGTTTAAACCCAATAATCCTATACTCTTGTTAAACTTTGAACGACTTTGTATAGATTTATGTTCAATAAACAGTTTTTTTTAGAAAAAGGTTTTTGCTGTTTTGGTTTACGTGCTAGATTAAACTGGCAGTTGCGTTTCAGTTAATCTCAGTTTTCTAGTGTAAATCATTTAGCATATTGTTCAGTTTCGCGCACTTCTGTTTTGCTATGCTGATTTGGCTTTTGATGTCACTGTTGCGATAACTGATAATGTGAATTTTGCTAGTTTACTATAATAATGTCTATATGCGCAGGTTACGTGATTGTATCATGTCGGAAAGAATTGCTAAGATTCCGATTCCTGTCAAAGGCATCTGTAAGTGCCACGTACTAACGTTATATTGTGTTCAATGCCGAACATTCGGTAAACATCTTTAACGACACGACGCTAAACAGTATAACCTGTTATTGGTCACGTTATTTGTTGCGTTTTTTTCGTGCATGCATTTGTGCAAAAAATGCATTTTATGACATTGCAATTTTTGATAGGCCACAAAGTGACGCTACTTCCAGATCACGCGTGCTGTCAGTGTTAGACATGAGCTGACTAGCTGTAGTGCATATACGCTTGTACGTGACATTATGTGTAGCTTGCCAGGAACTGCTCGAGAAGCCAATCGTTGTGCACTATGGGTTTCTGAGACGTCGAGATACTGTGCACAAAGTCGGGAAAGTCATTGATAACTTCACAAAGTTACCAGTCAGCAAGCTACCGGTTATGCCCAAATGTAATTTACCTACCGATTTTTCCCTTGTATTAATTCGAAATAAAAATGCGTTAAATATAACGAGAATTACATCTCAGTTCTGTTTGATATTACAACTGACGATAATTTTAACATGATATTTAATACAAAAGCTAGATTGATGCGCTTTTAAAAGGGACAAGCATTTTGTTGATGTATTAAACCGTTTTAACACAAAACACAAGCGTAGCAAAAAAAAACTAGAAATTTAGGGCAAAGCCCAACGTGAGTCCGCCCGGCGCCCTAAGTCCGATTGGGGGAAATTAGAGGGAAGGGGGTAAAATTTTCCCGGCATCAAAGTCACGTGGCCCGAACACAAATGCATTGGCATACGCCGAACGCGCATTGTCGACTTAGGGTAGGTCAACATGAGCGCCTATAACTTTGTTCGTAGTGGACGGAATTTCACAAATTTTTTTATGTTCAACACCGAAA
>Ga0056128_1000605_pt1 | contig 33628 bp, 28 predicted proteins | sample WorMetLIZISLAND2_FD_71113 | JGI IMG/M metagenome (GOLD analysis project Ga0056128, IMG submission 71113) | Marine gutless worms symbiont microbial communities from Max Planck institute for Marine Microbiology, Germany - Olavius geniculatus... ...
TTGGTGTACTTTATATTTATCAGCCACTGCGGGACCTCCCAAACGTCGCGTTGCCCGTACCCCTCTACCCCGCCCTTTCGACGGGCCTGGCCAGATTAATTGGGTGCAAAAGCCTGTCGCTAAAAATCCGTACAGCGGAGACGCATGTTTTGGACAGTTAAACGTTGCAACTGAGATTGATCGTCGAGAGATGGTACTGGTAACAGGCTCCGCTGCTTATAACGAAGTGTTGTAAAACGGTCATTTGTAACGAAAACACGGACGAAGGTAATTTTTAATAGGCGCAATCGCTGGTCGATGCTGTCCATCTGATAAATCATAAATCATGTTGTCGCCACGTTACTCAAAAGTCGGCTAATTGCGGGTTTCGGCTGAGGGTTCGACCCCCAAATCTCTTTCTTTGGAGATGCAGGTATTTCCATCCATTGGAGCTCACAAGTGTATATGCCAAATGGCATTTAAATCTGTTGAACGGTTCAAGCCTAGGACACACGATTGTGACAGACAGACAGACAGACAGATAGACCGCACTACGGAGAAATATGTAATCCAGCCCTGCGTCAGGTCACTCAGGTGACCTTGACTGTAATGCTCTTATCATCGTCATCATCATCATTACCATTACGATTATTTGTAATATAACAGTTGGTTATCGTTTAATTTTCTTAGTTCTGTGAACGATAAAGCGTTCAGAATGGTTATAATGTGCAGAATATACGCACTTGTGTGGCATGTTAAAACACCAAATATGTATAATTGAAGCGCACATATGCCCTTTAACTTTTTTGTACCGGTAATGCAAAACTTCATATAGAGTTTACGTAATGCTATTATGTTGGCTTACTGTGCCTAAATACGGTGGTATTTTTTTATTAATAGTAATTGGTTTTCGTAATATAGCATGCGAGTAATTAGCAGTCTCAGACAAACACTTAGACCTGCCCAGGAGTGCATAGGAATGTATAAGAGTGTATATATTTATACAATCGATACGATCACGGTAACCGTGTGAACTGTATGACAGTTGCGCAACGTACGTATATACTTTGTTTCCGTTTCGTTGATTTCATTTCTGTGATTTGTCGTGTATAGTTAACGGTTATTGTAGCTATTTTTAGTTGTTCTGTAAATATATGCATTGCAACTCGACGACGAACGATTTTGTATTCTAATTGATCCAGCAGACCAAACACCATGTAGACATATTACATAAACGTTTAAAAATATTTTAAAACGTAAAAAACTTTAAAACGTGGCAGAAGTAAAAACAAATCTTTAAAAGCGTTAAAGAAAAAACGTTGGCCATAATTTCTTTAACTTCTTTCCTAATATTCAATGCTGTCAGTGCAGTATAAGCTACCTGGAACTATACCCTGGTATAGTCTAAGAGACAGAATATTGTTTAATTACAATTCAAGCACTAAACTAACTACATGTAAATAAACTACCATCAGTATAATTTATTTATTCATTTTTGTGGTTTCAAAAGTGCTGATCAAAATTCTTGATAAAAATTTTTTTATGCACTTTTAGTAGAAAAATGGGTGGAACACGAAAGTTGTTGGCTTTAGTAAAAAAGTAAAATATGACGCTATGCGATCAGATATAGGTAACAATGAAGAATACAGAAAGAATGCCATATTTGTCAATATTACGTGCGAAAACTAGTAAGCTCTAAACATAGACGACGAAAGTTCTGACAAATAGGCATCTGAATAGTTGAGACAAAATTTTGCAGTTCTTTCTGTTGAAAGAAAATGTTGCTTCGACGAAAGCCGCGTATTCGTCTCGTAATCGGCCAGGAAATAGCGCATTACTTATGTTGGCGTTCAAACAGCACTTGCTTAATAATTAAACAAACCAAGAGAAAGTTCAAGCACCGAGCATTTGCAATCTGAAACAGCTGCTGGAGTCCAACGGTCAATCGTTAACAATCTCAAGTGTTTACTCAGCCTCGCGGCGGCGAGGTAAGCAAACAAGCCGCTAGAATTGAAAGGTAACTCTGGATCAGAACCAACCCGTATGGAAAACTCCGGCTGGTGTATTACACATTCCAGTATCATCAGCAAATAATCAAAAAAATCCGTTCTTCTTTCGTGCAGTCAAATATTGAAACATATCTTCCTTAGACACTGTCCGTACATTTTTCCATGAACACTCTGGGGATTAAATCCTGCCAGCACTATAAACTGCGTCAGAGGTACTAATCACCACAATGATGGGCCAGCTAGCTCCCCTGCGCCGAACTGTAAAAATATAAGAATTATTAAAATTGTGAAATTGTGAGGCTCCCGAGCTCAGAGGCCGCCCGGCAGTGTAAAGAAAGTCGCGACTCGCAACTCTTCTGTCTTGTCTCTGTTTTGTCAGCACCTTGATCCAGTTCTGCGCTAGACATCTTTGCAAGTTCATGGCTGCTACTCATATAATAGCAAAAATTAGAGACTTTAGGGACCTCAGAACTTGCCAAAAAAACCTAAAATTGACCAAAAAGGGACCTAAATTAGGCCTAATACGAAACCAAATGTCACGACCTTACACATTTATGGTGATTATTGCTCCTATACATGACAATACTAGACATCAAGAATGTGAATATACTAACCAAAGGCATAGTTCAGTTTTAAACTGTTCACTGTAAACACAAACAATTTTCACAAAACAGTTACAACAAATACTACACTGTTAACTGCACACAGGACAAAAAAACACCACAAAGTTTAGACTAGGAATGTGTTTGAAAAACGTTTCAAAGAAACTAACTGCAGAAAATCAAATCACTTTCATGAAACAGTTTCAAAAACAGTTTCAACAAATACTGACACAAGTAATTGCACCATGGTTCCTACTACTCCGCAGAATTCATTTTCCCTCACTTTTCCCTGACTTTCCAGAACGAACTGAATCGTTTACCCTTACTAATTTGTTTATGCGAAATACCAATGTTGGCTTTCAACCGCTTGCAATTGCACTAAAAAAAGTGGTGGAACAGATTTTAAAATGGAGATACAAATAATGTGCAAGCGAAGCGAGCGGAAAAAATCTTTGAAAGCAAAATTTAGTCAGAATAAGTTGAAAAATAGTCAATTACACAAAATTAGAGACTTTAGAGAGCACTTTCTGAGAATTAAGGACTTTTAGGGACGAAGTGTTTAAAATGGAAGTTTTGGGACTTTAAGGGACCAAGTGGCAGCCCTGCAAGTTTGTGCTCAGCACTGCCTATGGCCTGGCGTCTTGAACTTGCTGAAGTGACAACACTCTGAAGAGTAAAGATGAAAAAAGCAGCTTCAGGATGCGAGTGGTTCGGTAGCACTGTAGCCACGCCCACTGTCCGTACACTCGTCGGCGGCGCTGTATTCTGACGTGTATTCTGATGTCATGATGTCGTCATCATCACTCGTCGACCGCCGTCGTCTCGCCAACAACTGTCAATCATACCAACCACACCAGTCAAGCATCTTATTGATCCACATTCGTTTAAAGATTAAAGGTCGTGTATAGTTCTTAGTGGAGAACCCATCGCAGAGCTAGAAGCGTCACTTGCTATATGCGATCATACAGGTAAACGCGCCTCGCCTTAACCCCAGCGAGACAGGCCGGTACTCGATCTACCTACCCCTGAGGGATGGAAGGCTGAGTTGACCTTGGTGTTGGTTTTATACCGAGATGGTTTACCTGTCCGCAGACACCCGTCCAAGTAGTAACCACTTTATAGTGAGTGATCCGACCGCGAGTCAAACCCACGACCTCTCCATTCTAAATCAGACACTTTCCGTTTCGCCACCAAACCACATTGCGTGCCGCTGCGGAAATTCTGTTTTTAAATAATCAAATTTGCAGCGTTTTTTTTCACCAACAGATCACTTAAATATTTACTCTTATTACGTGCGTATGGAGGTTTGGTGTAGTGGTTAACGCGTTGATCTCGATCAACAAAGATACTGCACGTTAGCACAAGGCCAGACGAGTAAACCCTCTCAGTATGTGACCAGCCATCCACTCCTGCACCCAGGTCAACTCAGCCTAGCCATCCGTCCGTGGGTAAGCTCTATGAGTATCAGCAAAACTTGGGACGTAGGTACACCGCGCAATGCACTAGCCACATGCATGGTTTGGCAGTGTAAACACTGGTGTTTGGCTAAAGAAACTGAGATCAACACGGCCCAGTGGGACTTAGGGTTTGAGAAAAACTTTTCGTATGTACGCACTTATTAGCAGAGAACTCATCACCATATTCTACCATATATAGCTGTTCTCTTGTAAACTTTCATCATTAAAGATAGGCTACTTGAGATGCTTCTGCGGTGAATTAACATGCATCATCAACCTGGTGGCGATGAATGGCGGGATGACAGTGACATCGTCGACAACAGCAACGTCTGGCTGCAGCAGCCGAAATATCACCATGGCAACGACGACTCTGTGACGTCATGAGTCTGACGTCACTCCGGGGTGACGTCACACGCGGCCGCCGGCCAATCAGCGACGAGCACTGCAACATTCAGATTACTTTGTTAAGGCGTGTATAAAGCCAGTTCAGGTGCGTTGGACAGAATAAACAAAATGGCAGTTCAGTCTACTTCACTTCGTTCATTCCGTACGCGCATTCAAGTGCCTGCGTGCCGGCGTCCATCACGAAAAACCAAAAAACGTCGTCTTTTTTTACTGTTTTATATTTTTTACTGTTTTGTACATAGCTCAGTATCTAAAATAGCGATATGACATCGATATTCGTTTCCTGCGCCACATGTACGCTGTAGTGAATGTAAACTGTTAGGCTATAGGGTCAATCTATCCTTTACTGGCGAACTAATAAACCCTAAAATGTTCATCCGGATTTAAAGCTTGGCATAGTAATTTAAAATTGACTTTGACGACGTATGAAATGTACTTCTTAGAGTCATTCAATAATGATGATGACGACGACGATGATGATGATGATGACTTTTAAAATAAAACGTGCCAAAATGTCACATTTTAAATCAGACATCGAACACATCTGTCAAATGTGAATGCTTAGATCCATCAAGTCACAAAATTTACCGCTTTCGACTCACTTTTTGGGTAGAATCTACGTCCAAATTGCACTGTCCAACATTACACTCAACTGACTACCACTCTGATTTTGAGAAAAAAAGACTTCAGTTCTACCGAGTTAAAAGATCTAATTTAGTAGAACTGCAGTTTTTTCTCAAAGTGCGTGAAGATAGTACAGGCCTGGCAGGTTGGCGGAGCGCTGGCGATCGAGCAGTCCACTGAACCAAGCCACGTCGACGAGCCACTGTGTACCGGAAAAACACTGTCACGTGATTCTGCACCACGTGACATCGTATCACGTGACCTTGTGACGTCACATGGGCACAGGTGCGTGTTCGGCACGTCATCGTCGTTGTCGCGCAGAGCTGCTAAGTAAGACAAGACGTAAAAAAATTCATGTGCTTCCGGTTGACGTTTGTCCCTAAAAGAAAATCGCTGTCCCAAAAATTTTTACTAGACCGGCAAAAAATTGGTACAGTGCTGCTGCGGAAATTTTGTTTCTTGCATTTATAGTTTTATTGAAAAAAAACTGTTTGCATCTAGTCTGCTATGCTGCAACATTTTTATCTTAGTTTTTTGAGTACTATTCAGCGTGTCACTGTTTTATGAGCAATCATGACAAAAATGTTTTCGTTCTTATTTTGTTGCCAGACTGCAACAACAGGCACAGGAGTTCCGACTTCTTCATGCCGAAGTATAAAATAAGCAGTATATTAGACAGTGACAGAAGAATTCAAGCCAAAAAGAATTCAAGTGTTAAACAGTTACAAAGCAAAATTAATACACATCACAATAACATGAAAGTAAATTCTGTCAGTTTAATGACTTTGCGATTTAAAACAACTTATACAAAAATTGTCATCGAAAGAATGACAGCGGCTCTTAATTTCGAAACGTCCTAAATTCGATTCTTCTCATCAAGTCACATAGGCCTATACCTGGTGTTGTCGTCTTGCTGATGCCAGTAACAGTTTGCTGGCTGTCCGCCTGGCGTCGACACCTAACTATCGCCACCATCACCACCACGAGTAACACGACGACAACCGCGACCACTACAGCGACAACCATTACCAGCGACACGCCCACACCGACGCCATGTTGTGACGTCATGACCGATGACGTCATAACGCGGACGCTGAGCTGGACTGAGGTCGTGAGTGGCGGCTGTCCGCAGTCGCTGACGGTGAGGCTGAGAAGGTAGCGGGCGGCGGGGTTTAAGGCGTGGCCGGGTACAGCCAGAGTGACGCTGCCGCTCAGTGGGTCCACGTCGAACACGTGGTTGTCGCTGTGGTTGACCTGCAGGGCGTAGACGAGCCGCGCGTTGAGCGCCGAGTCTGCGTCGGTTGCGTGCACGCGCGTTACGACGCTGCCGACAGACGCGTCGCCTGACACCCAGACCTGCTCACGCTGCATGCGTCAACATCCAATAGCATTAGCATCATCATCGTCGTCATCACATGTCTGTCTAAAGAAAGTTGACAAATTACAATCTTTTATTTATAATTTGTCATCATCATCATCACTAATTATGTGCTGATCAGCCGTAAATGTCCAACGACTTTTTCTTATTAACAGCAGACAGACATTAAAATGCGTTAAAATGCATTTTTAAAATTTTAAAACAGCTAACCAAACATCGAGAGCAAATGACCTTCATTAACTGATGCTCTTTGAAAAGAAACAGTTCGACAATTTTGGGAGTAAAAACTGTCGAGTAGCGGGTACTCGACGTTTACTAAATTGTCGTTTTGTCGAGTATCGCAACTCGACGATGCGTTAAACATTGAGTTCCCAAAAACTCGAACGAAAATCAACTCGATAATTTTTTATCATACGTGAAAAGTTGAACAGTCGAAACTCAGAAGTCAAAAGGGCACGTACACTAGTGCCCCCTGGCGACGCCAATGGTGCATGGGAAGTCTGTGTACAAAAGCGTTGCTTGGATTGTTAGTGAGTCAGTAGCAGTCTTTGTATAACAGACTTAAAAGAAAATCCCTGACCTTGACCTTTGGGGTCACGTTATATCATTGCCATGTGCAGTTTCCTATAGGTGTATATTTCGCCTGTGGTACCTGATGGAGAACTGTAGGTCTGTTATCGTTGAGGTCGATGACGTCGACGCTGACGTTGACGCACTGGTAGAGACTCGGTGAGTCATGTAGGTATACACAGGTCTGCAGGGTGAAGTACTGGAAGGACTCGTGGTCTAGTGGACGTGTAGTCAGTAGCTCACCGCTGATGCTGTTCAACTCAAAGTCGCGTCCTGCACCGCCGTCACTGCGTAGTGAGTACACCACGACGTCACTTGACTCTACGGCGCTTGTGCCGTCACTTGCTGCGATCCTCGCTTTCACTCGACCTTCAACGCCGTTTACAGCGAATATTAGCGAATTTTAGAATGCCACAAGTCAACGCATATATGCACCGCAAAAAGTTCGCTAGGTAAATATAAGTACTGCCGACCTGCATCTTCCAGGCTAGCTCAGCCCGGCCATCTCTACGTGAGTAGGCAAAATGAATACTGGTAGTGGTTACGGCCATTTAAATCGCTAGGGAAGAAACGGCGAGTTCTGCGTAATAATAGGCCTTGTTACCAGGACAGCTGGCATGCTGACACAGTCGGTTAAAAGCGATGGCTGTTTATTAGAGCCGGCCATCCGGATGGCTTAGGCTGTTATGCTATAACTTAACCCTCGCCGGCTCAAAGCGCCGAGTAAGGAGATGAGCTGGGCAAAGTTGTCTATGCGAAATCTTTTTCTTATAGCCAAGACTTAACGGTAAACATAACAAATTAATATGCGGACAACGCAGAATGTATGGACAGTACAGTTCATGCGTGAACATTGAACGAAAAAGACAAAAAGACGCAGATCATCTGACTGACCGACGGGACTGTCTGCAGGCTGGTTTTCCGGCACGCTGAAATGATACGCGGGCTTGTCAAAGCGCGGTCGTCGGGCACCGGCTGTTGCGTGGTGGATTTTGACGATGACTTCATGCTCGGCACAAAGTGACGTCACAGTGCCGCGGTCGCACACCGTCACGTGACACTCGTAGTGCGTCTGAGTCGCGAGTGACGTAGTTTCTGTCCAGTGTACAAACGCTGACGTCGAGTTAAGTGATGTTACGGCCAGCGATGACGTCACATATGACGGAGTGCAGCGCCTGATGCTGAAACTGAGTGATGCGTTTTCACCGGCGTCCACGTCTACCGCAGACACAGTCGCCAGCCGCTGACCTACCATTGCGCTGTACTGCGACACCGTCACCTTCACATGTATGCCAGCCGGCACGATATTCTACTCTACTGCCATTCTATGACCTATCCACCGGCACGAAATATATTATCAGTCTTATCCCAGCATGCATTGCATCGGTGCTGCCGTACAGAAAATCTAGCATTGTTCGTGTAAGTGTTCTTAAACTTTGTATACTTTTCTCGTTCTATCAAGTCAACTCAGCCTTCCATTCCTCCGTGGTAGGTAAATCGAGTACCGGCCTTCCTGGATAAGATTAAGGCAGGGCACCTTTACCTGTGCTGGGTGCCAGGTAACAGTGCATGATCTCATATGACAGATGACGCTCCATAACTCTGAAGTGGATTCCCACGTAGAGCTATACATACTATTTAGGGCCTCTAACCTTTTTAAAAATCCATTGAACTCTGTTATTGTTACAGCCAAAAAAGTCGTCTTCTTAAAACATTTTTTTCATTGACTGATTAGCCTACTTACTAAGTCACTAACTGAATAATTGTAAAGTGGTTTCGATTGACTATAACAGTAGACTAATATTCTGATTTACCGCTACACCTAAACATATCCCGGAATGTTTTGCTAAATAATTTGACTAACGTTATGCAGACATCTGGAATATATATTAGGTTACTTACTTATGTACACGATTATCACGACTCATGAACTGAGAAGATGGTTACCTCTATCGGGCTGTGGGTCAGGACTTGCGGTCGATTGTCGTTGACGTCATTGACCGTGACGTCAACGAAAGACCTCGTGACAGTCGATGTGCTTCCGGTTGACGCTGGGCGACAGTCGACTAGCAGCTGATAGTTCGAGCGGACTTCACGATCCAGACTCGACGTCGTCAGCAGCCGGTAAGCCATGACGTCATCAATCGCGCGTCGCAGACCGAACTGTGATGACGTCATCATGGAGCAGCTGATTACGTGATCACGCGAGCTGATGAACACGATAGCGACGAGCGTTTCCGGCGGAGCGTCCTCGCTGACAGTCGCCAGATATCGAGAGCCGGCACACATCACCATCACCGGTGTCCGGTCGTCGCCCACGTGGACAATGACGTCAGCATAGACCGGACGTGGCGCAGTGGTTGATGTCGCAGTGACAGTAAGACGAATCGCGGCGGAGTCACGGCGAGGCATCACGTGACCACGCAACCAGAGCCGACCCGTGCGAGGCTCGATCGCGAACATGACCGACATCGCCGACCTGTTCCGCAGACGGTACGTGATAACATCATCAAAAAGGCGGCGAGAGACAGCGCAAACTTGAAGCAGGGTCGCGCCGACAGGCGTTGAGTCCGATATGGTCACGTGATACGTCGCGTTCACAAACCTCAGATCGTCATTTTCATCATCATCATCAGCAGCAGCAACAGCAACGTCCTGGTTGTTGCTGTTGGTGATGTGCGTGGTGGTGGTGGAGCTGATCTGGTCGACGCACGCTGCCACCAGATGCACTTGGAGTACGTCGCTCAAAGGAGGATCGCCGTCGTCCGAGGCCTGGACCAGCAGAGTAACTGCAGAACGCCTACGAGCCAGACCGGCGGCGTCCAGCTGCAGCCGCAGGTCATGTGACCCGTCAAACAGTTGCACCACCTCCAAGGACGCCGGGATTGGGGAGCTCTGGACGTGGTAGCTCGGCGGAGGACCTCCGTCGGCGTCGTCGGCGACCGGCAGTCTTACGGTCGTCAGTCCGTGGCAGCGGGTCAGCATGACGGCGGTTGAGCGTCGAGAAAACCTCGGCGCGTGCTCGTTGACGTCCAGCACGTCGACGGCCACACGGAGGACGTCGAAGAACTGCCGAGGACCAACAACGATCTCGACGTTGAGAGTGCAAGAGCCAGGGTGATGTGGACACAGCGTCTCACGGTCCAGCACGACGCTCGTGTACATGCGACCGGTCCGCCGATCTACGTCGAAGTACTGATGGTGTAGCGACGATTCTCGCAGGGTGAAGTGGACCTGGTTCATCTGCGCATTGTCGACGTTCGGCGGTCGGACCGTTCCAACAGTACTGCCGGCGGGTAGATGCTCCAGGACGCTGAAGTGCTGCAGTAATTGGTCATCGTTGTTAATGACGTCAGCGTTGACGACCAACGACAGAACAACGCACACGAGCGACAACATCCATTGCGACAAGTCCGCTTCAGGCGTCAGCATTGCTCTTCGTACTCTGTTGCAGTGTCCCCCGTACAACTGAAATAAAATCTCACGTACAGACCTGTACGGCTTTATCGTATTCAATCAAGTCCAACTTATGTACGTTGGCGACGATCAAACAAAGTTATCCGTAGAGCTTGCATTGTTCGACAAGAATTTCAATTCTTCCTGTGTGTGTTGGCTGAATAGCTGGCCAGCAGCATAATGATAGCATGTGCGACCGTCTTGCATGTCTGTTTGTTCTGCACTGGACCAAAACGTGAAAACGAACAAGCTTTTAGAAAGGAAAAGATCAGACGGACAGCAGCCAAATATGTCGGCACTGGACTGACATGTTTTCTAGTTGAAATACAGTTTGAAGATGTCGAGAGAGAAACTAATCACGTTCGTGTAGTTAATCGTTCCACGCCTTATCAGTGCAAATACATGTATAAGCGTGCAGTCGGCAGCAGCACTATCATCTTGCTTCTGTGCGTCTCGAAGGCTCAAACGACGTCAAAGCAACGTGATCTCTGCCACTTGACTATTAAATAAGACTGGACGCTGTCACGGTGTTCACTAATCGTCACTGTCGTACAGAACTACACTTAGCCACTCTGCTTAGACTATAGTCTACTGACTGTATACTCCAGCACAATGCACTGCGCACTACTAGCGACAGTCAGCTACTTCAGAAAGTCGAGAGGACGCATGCCGTACGACTTTTACGCACAGCATAACTGTTGTGGCGGGGTATTTCACCGGCTACTACTGCACAGTTTGTACCGTGTTCCACTGTGCAATACATGCTTCAGTCAGAAGCGCCGTCGGCACACCGCGCACGATAGTGCTTGGTGGCAATTCACTGCATGCATCTGTTATATTCAGCGAGAAAATAATGTTCATAAATAAAATATAGATCAAGAACTGGCGCTTAACGGTGACGATGACGGCAAAGCGCAAGCTGGCCGTCCACTTGGCCGCGAGTTAATAAACCCATTGAGTAGTGGCGTTGGTAAATGGTAATTATCCCTCCAGCAAGTCGAGTGTCGCGCACGGCGTTTCGCTGTCGTCGAAGAATGCGGCGCCTTAAGCAAGCAAATGTGCACTGTTTGCGCTTCGCTGCTCTAATGACAGGTCGCTCTGCTCCAGTGTTTAGACGACTCATCGCTCACCGCAGTGTTCAGTGCAGGGAGTGTAGAAGTAAGAAGATTGCACCACAGATATATACCCTTTTACATTTATACCTTTTTTTATTTACCCTTTTTTGTAAAAGGGTACATATCTGTGGATGTGATTGGTCATCATGAAATTACAACGTAAGACTGTTGCATAACAATGTTCGGTAAACTTGCACATTTTTGGATCAAATTACACTTAAATGTGCAACTCAGAAGATGTAAACAAATTGGATTATTGTTATGCATTTTTCCCATATCAGTTCACGCTAAAAGAAAGTTGTCTACAAACAGTTGCCACGAAAGTTAATTTCTAGAAGGCTTTCGCTGGTTTGGCCCACGGCCTACAACAGAGCATATTGGCCAGCATTTTCATTCTATGCTTATGCAATATTTCGTCACAATTAATAAGCTTAACAAACTCTCGATGAATCGATAGATCCTGCTGACATGGATACAAACAAAGAAAGCTTGAAGGCAGTTTATTTTTACCAATAATTAAAATTAAATAAAATTAAAATTTTTTTCCAACAATATCGGTCTACGAAGCATGACACATTCACAACACATCTTTTTTTTGCACAGTAAACTCATTACTTCGTCATAGATAACAATAACGTGACTTCAGAACAGAATTTGATAACTCAGCAACTACGTCTGATAACAATCTACCGATATTGCATAAATAAATAACAAAACAGGCATATCAAGTGACTGAAGTAACTATATATGATACAATATATAAACGATATTCGACTGATAACAATGCTGAATGTACCATACATGTATATACCAAGGAGCATAACAACACTAAAGGTGCGTAATACGACTAGCTTGTATGATAATATTATTATTATTGCACAACATTATTATTAAACAACAATGAAATACTCTGCATAGTCAAAATAACAACTATTAACAACATATAATATTAACCTCTTTATTTGCCAAAAAGAACTGCTGCATCAATAAAATACAAAAATCCCAGCTGTAGCTAAGATGGGGCCAACCGTACTGGTTGTCATGAATCTTGAAGGTCATCCAAGGTCAATGATTTTCATTTCATCTAAAAAAAGTGTATGTCACTTCCTATTAGTGATTAATAGTAGCCTAGGCCCTATCTATCACCGTTTCTGAGATATGGCCAGTTTTCCGTTAGCATTATGACGCTTCAAGGTCATCCAGAGTCATCAATTTATGTCATTTGAAAGCGGGTATGCAACTTCGTATTAGTGATCAATAACAACCCAGACTTATCTTGCACCGTTTAGCCACAGTACATCCGTTACAGACAGACAGACAAACGACAACCACGACAAAGAGCCGACCTTTAAAAATACAGCTTAGCGGTCGGCCCAAAAATGCATGAGCTGCAAAAAAGTAACAAAAACACAAATTACAAGTGCATAGTACATAGTGATTCATACACACCTCTAACAGCGCAAAACATACATAAAACTTAATTCATTACGGTGATTAACACGTTAACAACATCACAACAAAAAATATATATTAAATATATATTAAAATGAAATGAAATATATAAAATATATATTAAGACAACAAAACTCACCAGTATTAGTAATTACTATGTGCAAAGTGATATCACAGAAACAGAAACATGGAAAACGTTATCAGCAGATCTTTGAAAGAAAAGACAACTAGTAAAACAAAACGTCAAGGTAATTATAGACAATACACACGCATAGGCCTAGTAGACGCGTGGACAGGTGGCCTATAATTAGCGCCAAGATGCCCTAAAATCTACCGAGTATCCTAAATTTTGCAAGCCTGTATGAGCTAATGTGTTACAGACTCCACCGATAGTTTTCTTTTGAATTCTCCAGTGTTCAGTGTGCTAGTGGAACGAGAAGCAAAGTGTTTGAGATGGTATCTAAAAGTAGACAGAATTTATGTGTTGTAAGTGGAATGATTTCGACGAGCTTGAATTGCTAGTCCCAGTTTGTGTGTACACGCCGGTATTATATGATATCTCATCAACGACGTCCATGCTGTTTTCAAAGTGACGTTACGAATAAGAAGGCCACAGCCAAGTCTTTGGACGGCAATGCCAACAATAATGCCAAATATTACTCTATGTTCATAAAAAAGATCTTTGCATAATTTCTAGAAAAAAATAGCCAGCTTAAATAAAAACAAGAAATTTGAGCTAATGCGCACAAGACACGCGAAAGCCTATAGCAGTTCCGGCTCAGTATTTTAGCTGAAAAATGGAATGTTCACGCTAAGTTAATATACAAATACCAAATTCTTTATCTGGATCGCATAACGATAGTTCCGTGGCGCCACTTTGTGAATGATATAGACTTGAGTCGCAGCCCGAAATCGCCAAAATAATCCATAAAACCCCCTATTTTGGCGTTCAAGGTCATTCAAGGTCATTTAATTTGACGCCAATCGAGAGCCAGTGTACGACTTCCTGTTAGTGATTAATAGTAACTTAAGCCCTATCTGGCACCGTTACTAAGATACAGTGACTTATTGGCCAAAAATCGCAAATTTTGCCCACCTCCTCTCATTTAGCGCCCTTGTTCGGGGTGACTTTTTTCGAATTTATAGAAAAGCTTTACGGTTTCTGAAACTAGTCTTCCAGGCAGCCGATGGTGAAGATTTGGTGATTCTAGCTTGCACCGTTTTTGACTGATCCACCCGTGTGACAGACAGACAGACGGACGGAGAGACAGAATTGTGATGGCTAAGACGCGCTGAAAGCAGTATCTGCCTTCGCGCGTAAAATTAAAACTTAGCAACGCCTGATTGAAGCTCTTTAACTGCATTTCTGTTTGAAGAGTTACCCAATGTGGGACATGCGTCTTTGGCACGTTAAAAGTTTTCAAAAAACATGACTTGTTTAATGCGCAAACAACAAAGCAAACCACACTATGATGGTAATACATTTTGAAAACAGAAAATAATCAGAAAACAAATTCAACATACTTACAAAACAGTGGCAGGTTCAGGTATAGGCGAAGCGGCGGCTACTTTCCCTTGACCAAAAGTAGGGGCTGGTCATCGCTAACGTGTACACATTGCACACATTTTTTTCGTTTAAATCTTCAACTTTTGGCCCTTTTAGTACGAAAGCAGACAAAAAGCTTTTAGGTTTGCGGCTCTCTGACGCCCCACCAGGGGCTCTACCCCTGCTATCCGCTAGAACGGACCCCCGTTATGGCCTCGCGCTCGACGCTCGCCATTATCCACATCCTTTTGGCAAATCCTGGATCCGCCACTACAAAATATATCATGCTTTAGGCCTAGCATAAATAGAAATACAATGCCACCCTTACAAAATGCATCACGCTTTCACTAACATAGAAATATAATGTAAATATAACGTAGCATTATGCATTAAAACACGCATGTGCATGGAGTAACGAGTAAAAAGTCAAAAGATATGCATGACTTATAGTTTGCAGGGGTCACATGACGACGCAGGCCTTGCTGTCTTTGACCGCTGTATCTCTGATGGCGTAATTGCCTGCAACTCTGGCCGCAGCCTCTGCACCGATCCACCTACCACGAGTCACGGTCCGCCGGCTTGGCTCACGCTTCACCTCACCGCCTGACGATACACACACAACGCTGTACTGTAGTAGCGCACACCGTGCGATGTGTTCAGTGTCTACAATCCTACTTCCCGGTGACGTCACGCCGGTGATAGATATATTAGATATATAACTGAATTATGCCACCAGCGACGTATTCAACCCGAAATTTGAAAACGTTGAAGAAAGGAGAAGCAAAGACCGTAAAATTGTATTATTGTAAACTAATTATTTATTCGTGTAATTATAATTATTTCTTGAATGACCGAGTCGATAGCCCATACCGCCATACATCAATGCTATAGACAGAGACAGACAACTTACAACGGCAATATCACGCTTTGCGCTAACTGAAATCCCCAGACAATTGTTAAGTTTAAAAGTTGATAAAGTCAGGAAGTTGTTGGTTATGTCTCAGTTGTTAAGAACATTTGTAACCGTTTCTAATGACACAGCATATACCATGACATCGTCTACCGCTACAGACACGTCTGCATCACTAAGTGATCAGTAACAACAACCAACAGACATTCATGGTACATTCTTACACGAATTCCAGGCTTTTACTTATCAAATACTATTAGACAAAATTACTCAGATAACGGCACGGAAAACGCACCTGTTCGTCTTGTCGCTGTGTTGCCGGAGTTATCCTTTGTGGCTGTTTTGCTTGCTGCTTTCCTACGCGCGGTACCGGGTCTTGATTCAGTCAAGTTGTGAAACTCTGAGCTTTGGTCAGCATCGTGCAACGCATCCGACACTTCAGCAGATAGCACAGTGACACCGTCCTGCTTCTGGTGCTCGGTGCACAACCATAACATCTTCCCGCACGCCAGATGACATCTGACACACAGCGTGACAAAACTATACACTTATTAATCGGGCAACAGTGTGCGTCGAGCAAAAAGCGTATAGTTTTTACAAAAGATGGGGTTCACCGGGTGAAAGGAAGCAGAAATGGCAGCTCTTGACAGACACGGATGGCGTCTGAGTGTGGTCCAATGCGTCCACAGGGAGGCGGTATGAACCAAGGTCAAAAGCTAGGTAAAAATGCTTCCAATGTTGGTTCCCCGCAACTTGCAATGCAAACTTTAAGTAGGGCGTTCCGATCCCCAAATCTCTCCCGTGCGGGCATCAAAACCCCAGTCTAATAAAATACTACTTGGGGCACATGACTGCCTTCTGAATGGCGTCCGCATTCTGCCAACAGCTGTCGTAAGGTGCGCGAATATCACAGACGGTGAGACAGAAGGATGACAGACCACGCTGCATACGGTCAATCTGCTTCACTAGCCAGAGACGATGTCAACTAATAACACACTTTCAACAATTGACAAACTGTTTAAAACAATATTTTGGAATGTAGTGTAGGCTAACGACTAATTTAACGCATGACTGTTAACTTAAATCTTTAAAGACTACTTTGTTGCAATTTTCATCGTTAAGCGTGAAGAATGGAGAATTAAAAAATTGGTGACTGGTCAAGATTTGATGAACCTATCTGTTTTCAACTACTCGGTGTTTAGTCACTAACTAATAAAACAACCTGGCTAGATCTCCAAGGTCGGTGTTTTCGCTGGCTGCCATCAGAAACTTTCGCAGGTATGTATACTGGTCTTTAAAGTCAGACTCAATTCCACATTTCTGCAACAATAATGCATTTTTTCACTCAAATTTAAAAAAACTAAGTAAAAGTAAACATTTCTAAATACGCCCATCGGTGCTTAATGTGACCTCTATCCATGCCGTGGTAAATTTTCTTCTGCATGCGCCCTTTTACTGGCACTAACCTTTGCGTGACGTTCGCTCTATTTCTAATTCACAAATTACCTGGCTTGATACAAAATGATTCACAACATTAACGCATCTCATAGAAGTAATCGACGGTGGGGCGTTTATGACTGGCCTACCTCGTCCATAAGTTTGCGAAGTTTCTCGCCCGAGGCACAGGTGAGAACGGACAACTGCAGCGTCGTGTGTTTGAGAATGGCAAACAGACGCGACATGTAGCCAGCAATGTCCGACAGAAACTCGCTCCACTCCGCAAGGCTCGCAAACATCGTCAACGGAACAAAATTCGACGATGCGTGCCAACCCTAAATCAACAACACAATCACATACATACTGACCATAGACCTACTGCGCTCCAATTTGGCAATTCAACCTACAAACAATCTTGCATACTTCCTGGCATCCGCCGTATGTACCATAACGCCAAAACATGATCAAATGATCGAAAACTGTCTACTGAAACCGAACAAAGTTTAATAAACTGAATAACAGAAAATGCAATGAGTTTGAACGAGTAAACCATGATAAGACAAGAAATGTGTTTACATGATCGAGCAAACATCGAGCAGCTAGCTCGACGTTCTATGGTAATTAGCACGCTAATTAGGCCTATATAACACGTGATCAGATGTGGCCTAAGCCTAGGCCTACATTTGAGCCAGGGGGCGGGGTTCCAATAGGCCTGCTTGAGCCAGCTCAATGTTTGCTCGATGTTTGCTTTGTATAAGCTATGCTTTATGCATGCGTCATGACGTTTGCTCAACGTTTGCTCGATGTTTGGTTGATCAAGTATTAGTCAGTACCTCTTCGTGCTCGCAGACTGTACGTATGCAGTACTTGTAATCTCTGCTGTCATACGGGGCTTGTACAGCGGGAAGCATGCAGGTCATCTGTCTCTGCAATGGACGCCGTGTTCTCGACCCTGACGCTGGTCTTTCTGACTTCCTCGCACCACTCGAAGGTCGAGAACTCGACGGTCTTAAACCAGCCTAAAAAATCACGCACTATCTCAACCAAAAATCAGACAGATACTGTACAGCTTATAACAATTTGGGTGCTTAACATCCTCCATAATTCCTTCCACTATCCATTCTACATGTAATTTGTGAATGTTACTTATCTTAGCAACTAACAAGGGCTGCCGCGGCATGTGAGCCCATCAAGTTTATTGCATCGCGACTGCTATAAGTGACCCTTACTGTCAGATAGTGTGTCTGTATGATCCGACTCTTTCTGTCTGTTCGCAGCTCGGCTATTGTATATAGCAGTCGCAAGCCAAGTTGCCTACCGGTTTGTTCTCACGATTCACAGTCGTTCATTCTGGGCCAAAAGTAACCAACGGTTTTTGCCTCAAAAACGGCCAGTTAAAACTGGCCAGTTAAAACAAAGTTGTGTCACAAAAACAACAAGGTTAACCCCTTTCGGTTCTCAGAATTTTGCAGTAGCTATTCCTATGCACCCTTCATTTGGACAGTTGCAACTTGCAAGTGTCTTACGCAGACCTACACTGTTTTCATCACCAAGTCAAAACTTTTCTCTTTAACTACACTGTGTCTCAAAAAAACCATCCCCGACATTTCGACTGTAACTTAAAAACCAATTATCAGATTTTAATAATTCTTGGTACAATATTCCTGACACAACTTGCCATTAAATGACCGTTTAGTTTCCCAGCTCACCCAATGTATGCTTTTGCATTACCTAGGGAAAGCAGATCAAGCAACATATGTGTTAAAATAAACAGAAAACCTGAAAAAACATCCCCAACATTATCAATCGTACCTTGAATAAAAATTAGCAGATTTAAATAATATTTGGCAGAAATGTTTCCGACACAACTGGCTATTAAATAAGTGTTTTAGTTTCCATCTCACCCATCGTCTGCTTTTGCACTACCTTGGGAAAGCAGACCAAGCATACTGCGTGTTAAAAATAAATAAAAACGTCAATAAATTCCATCTATCCTAATTTGTGGGCCCCAACAGCAGATGTGTTACAAGGTTTGACTGTCTTGCAGCAGTGTGTCTATCAGATGAAGCGACTTGTACAGCCTGGAATGGTCTAGAGCAGAACATTATCAATACTGCTGTCAATGAATGGAGAAAGCGTCTCCTTGCCTGTGTTTGCATAGTGGGCCAACACTTCAAGCAATTTTACTGCAGGCAGTTGAAAAATGGGCAACTGAGTAAAATGTCAGCCACAGTGTCAAAAATGTGAACAAAACGTGTTTTTATGCATTACGTTCATTAAGCAATCATATCGCACTGGATAAAAAGTGATATTTCGCTGGTTGTGCTTTCCCCAGGTAGTGCAGAAACGAACGTCGGGTGAGGTGGAAAACTGAATGGTCATTTTATGTCAAGTTGTGTCAAAAATATTAGTACCAAAAATTATCAAAATCTGATAATTTTTTTTCACGTTAAAGTTGAAAATGTTAGGGATGTTTTTTGAGACACAGTGTATAACTCTGAGGCAATTTTAGTGCCCCATCCCAGCCTTGCGCCTCAGAGTGGGCGTGTTTCTCGTAAACATTGTGTGTTACATAAATTTACTTACTTATTTTACCTCCCCCACCTTTTGGTACTTATTTATAATAAAAGTCATGTAGCAAAGTGGTTCATATTTGTTGCAGATATGCTCTACAATACACCACAATTTATTTTGCGTCGCAGTGTAAAAATACAAAATAACCTCGGCTTGAGCAGTGTCACCAGCAGCAGCAGCAGCAGCTTCAGCGGCAGCCAATGGACACTGGTCAACTTTCTCATCCTTTTGCTCATCGGATGCTCTCAAAGTCGCCTTTTCCTCGTCTGACAGGAAGTCCAGCACGAACAGACGAGGGAACGGACTTGATTCCATTGCGTCGGCGTACTGCGTCACCTGCCGCAGGAACTTCCTCTGCGCCAGCTCCAGCAACTCCTGCCAATCAGCGCCAGAAAACAATGGCATTAGTCTTTGTATAGCGACTTTAGTGCTATTTAGTGGTCGTCGATAGCAACAGCGACTGGTCAGTATAAAAACCAGCTGCAGCAATTTGCAAAAGTTCTCTCTAGAAACTCAGCCCAAGCTGTGATAATTCTTAAAAAATATGCTGGTTAAACAAAACCCCAAAACTAGCGTCAATCTGTGATTGAGTAAAGTCAAGTCAGTGGCACGCCTAAAATGGGAAAATGTTGACCTTGACATACATGTGTAAACAACACAATATTTCAGCATGGTTACTAAGAAGTTAAACAGCAGAATACCTGGAACGCCAGCTGGTTGCTGTCCTGTGCTCCTGGAGTGGCTGAATCTGATCGTCTTTCAGCCTCAATATCATCGTCTGTCACATACTTCTCGACGGCTTGCAGCAGTTGCTCAAACCCAAGTGGGTTGTCGTACTGGAAGTTGATCTTCTGTGCACCAAGTGATATCATTCCAACCTACCACAACGGAAAACAACTAATACTTCGATAAAGAAACTTAAAAGATCAATAGCTCGTCACTGTAGCTACCTGCTATATGGGATCACAGTGTTACCTGAAACCCGACCGGTACTCGGTTTATCAACCCCAGAAAGATGGCCAGGCTAAGTTGACCTAGGTGGTTGGTCATATAGGCCTACGAGATAGTTTACCTGTCCACCTGTCCAAAAACGTCCAGGTACTAACCGGGCCCGGCGTGGAACAACTACGTTGATTGGACACAATGTGTTAACCACTACAGCATTCCACCACGCCATGCCAATCATCTGACACTTCGTGCATCAAACGATGTTACCTAAATGCTTCGCAGCATAAAGACAATGCTGTCAATCAAATGTCTGGCTATTCAACAAATAATTCTATAAACAGAAGTCTTTACCAATGCTAGTGATTGGGTGACTAGAAGACTTATATACCTTGCCTGCTCAAAAATTTCCCAAAATCACTCTTGGGCCTATCCTGGAGTAACTACAAGTAATTTTCAACAATGAAAAACAGAATACAGGTAGTCAGATGATTTACCAATGAACAAGAAGAGTAGATCCAATTGTACAGAAAATCTTAAACTTTTGCTAAGTTTGGGTTCAGTGTGCACTGCAGTGCGATGCTGGTTGGTTAATTCAAAAGTCAGTAAGTAAGTAGCAAACAAACTGCAAGCACCTCAGTGGTTTCCCAGGTGTTTCCGGTGCCGACGACGACGACGACTAGAGGCAGTCGTAACTGAGTTGCAGCGAAGCGAAACTCCATCAGACAGTTGTCCGACTTAACATACTGAAAAAAACAGTCAAGGACCCCCTGCATCACTAAGCATGGACTTGCTATCACAACTTGTATTCGTAACTTTTTGTTGACCGATTTTCCGCATTCTTTTACTTGTCAAATGAGTAATAAGCTTCAAAGCCAATAATTAGTAAAAATCCCATCATAAACGCATAAAAGATGTAGGCTTAATTAACTTTAGAATTTGACTATATTTTACAAAATAGTGTAGCGACACAGTTGGTCCAGCTGCCATGAAACTATTGTCACTGATCCGTGACTGTGTCCGCAGCACTGCAAACGCATAGACATCGGAAGACCTAAGATTTCGACGTCCACCTCCGTCATGAATTGGTGATAGAAGCCTATACATAGATATGGAGTAAGACAGATATAATATAATAGTAGTAACAGCTGTAAAAGCAACCGACACAAATCAAACCTCGTCAGAAGCGCAGACAACCACGACTTTTGCATGTTTCAAGCCGTCAGCAATCTCCTCAAATAACTTGCCCTGAACAAATGCAATCAGAAACTGTCATCCATCAGTACAGTTAATGCAACTACAGTCCACCAACCAATTAAAAGTTAAAACACACCGACACAGCATTACACGTAAAGATGTTTAACTAAATTTTATTCAGCACACTGGAGCAATAAAGGTGCGTACTTGTGCGACGCAACTGATATCCATCCAGCATGAAATGTTCTTCTCCTCCAGACGTTGCTTCAGCTGGCGTGGATCATAGAATCCAAGCGCTCCTTTCACCTGCTTCGTACCTTTCTTGACGGCGTCGTGCGAATTCGACCAACAGTAACTGATGAACACCTTCGGACTGAACAGAACTGGCTGGAAACCAAACGAAAAAATAAATCAATCAATGTTCATAAGTATAAGTTTAAACACAATCAACAGTGTATTAGACGAGTGTAACGAGGCATAACACGCTGTAAACCGTGACGAAACGTATTTATTTCACGGTCGTGATCGACGGCGTGTTCTGCCTGGATGCACGTACAATATACAAACGCAGGGTGCTATCAATTGTCACGCTTGAGTAGAGTGAAGTTATAGGCATTTATAACACTCCAGGCACTATAGTTAGAGAAAGAAGGACTAAGTCAAGAAATAATGCATCCCACTAGTGTGACTACAACAACTACCAGGCCTACAACTACTATGATTTAACACGATTATGAAAGTATGACTACGATTACTATAAGCAAGTAAAACATCAATTTATACACCGCATCAGTCACCCCTGACTACTACTGCTGCTGCTGCTACTACTACTACTACTATTAGGGGCTCAGTGCTACGGCTACAAACCTGTGTTGCAGCTATCTTGCTTCTGATGGAGTCGATGAGTTCCTGTGACTTCTGTGGATATCGCGCAACGGCCGAATCCAACATACTCACGAAGACCTAACACAATTATTCATTCGGAAAACTATTCCTGCATTTTACGTACTCTTGTCCGTAGCCTATTTAAATGCTTTTAAAAATAAAATATTTCTACAGATGACAAAATAAACACGCCGTATATAACTGCATATTTTCCTGAGTTACTTTAGTTTATATACGCAAGTATAATGGCAGGCAATATGTTTTATACAGTATACTCTGCACATATAAAAGTGATAACCGACCTCTATATAAAAAGAATACACAGATTATGTATAAAGTTTGTGAACAGACATATGACTGCACAATACCCGCTAAATTACTCAAACACTGTACATTAAAACATGGCACTCACGATATTTAATTTTGCATATCATATAAATGAATAAATAATAATGCTACATTACGCACAGTTTTAGATTTTTTATTTTACGAAAACAATTTTAAATAATTACAACATATATGAAAAATTAAGATGAAAAATTAAAGATATACAAATCCTAGTATCAAGTATCGATGCAGACAAAAAATTCAATAAATGCTTTTCAATAATGAAACGGACAGACCTCAGTGGAGACTTGCATTCCAATGTCGGTGGTTTTCATCCATGTCTGATTGGCGCCAAGCAAGACGACCTGGATGACCTTGTGCATATTGCACTTGGCCAGGTAGAACATCTTGCTGCTGCGCTCATCGTGTACAAACTCGTTTGACAGACACGCCAGCACTACCTACAACGCCAACGTTCGGCAAAGGTAAAGGCGGTGCATAGCTCTTAATAAAAAACCTATCACAGGGCGATGGAGCGTCACCTGCCATATGGAATCACACAGCGTTAACTACCACCCGACACAGGTGAATGTGTTTTGGCGCAACCCACCGGTAGTCAATTCACCTGGTGCAAAGAGACGAAAGGCTGAGTTGACCTTGGTGTTGGTTATGGTTTACCAGTTCGAAAACAGTCACCCATCTAAGTTGTAACCACCTGATAGTGAACCGATCAGGAGTCGAACCCACGACCTTTCGATCACCGTATGTTACACTACTAATCCACCATGTCATTGCATCAATGCTGCACCAGCGCCGTCGTGGGTTAAAAAAATTGGGGGAAGGCAAAAAAAGTTGCTTTTCGATAGGTAAATCCGCTAGTTTCCCTCAAAGGAGATTATTAGTGTTTAAAATGTCAATTCTGCCACTGATTTCTCCAAAATTGAAATTTTCTGTCAGAAATTGCGTATTTTTGAAAGAATATTTAAGACGAACAACTCAATGTCATGACGCTGATGTGGTGCACTATTTTTAACAACAATAATTCTACTGGTAAATCGTCATCTTACTATAAACATGACAAAATTGCCAGTAAAAATCTAAACATAAAATTTTGATTGTAAACAAAGAACAGGTCAGTTCAAAGAAGTCGTAGTAACAAAATGTCAACACACACAAATAAACACTTTACGGCTATTTAACGGTATATGTGGGTAATTAATGGTCCAGAATAGAAAGATTCTGGAAACTCTTTAAAAATTACTCAATTAATATTTGTACACATCACATCAGATAACAAAAAATGACAAAAATCATTAACGACACATTAAACGTGATGCCAAAATTTAACTAAAACAGAAAATGCATAAGGCCGATGTTACAGATGAGAAAGCTAACCTTGGCTTCTCTTAGAGTCAGCGCCATCTGTTCAATGTTGACGCTTGCCGGATCAGCAGTAAACCATCTGCATCAGCAAAGAAACAAAACATTTACTAGTACACGTAACAGCTGCCAATTACATTCATTCACATATCACATATCCACATGACTGTAAATTATAGCTAGCTACTAATTTTACTTTTAAAAAATTTTAAATTAAATAACAATCAATGATGCCAACAGAAAACACACCGTGTCTCAAAAAAAACTGTGCCACTTTTATTTTTTGAACAACTCCGTAAAACATCGGCTGATTTTGACAATTTTTGGCACGCAAAAGCATGAAACAACATAACGTCAAGAACTGTAGTTCTGGCCACCGCACGTTAATACTGTCGCTACACTACCTTGTGAAATTCAGAAGTCTCAGTTAAGCCGTTAACAACAATCGATTCCTGCTGGATAGAGCATGCATTGGCTCAGAAAACCACTGAGACCACAAAATCATTGAAAATCTGTAACTCGTTTAACACTTAAGGTATTCATTATAAGATCGTACATTGATGAAGTGAAATGATGCATCAACAGCGAGTGAGTCGCTCTGGGCCAGCGGTTACTCAACGCGCTGTTGGCGAGCGGCATCAACGTCCACTGCTTGCGTTCGTGCTGGAAAAAAACATTTTGAGCACATGCTGCAACAAAAATGATGTAATGTGACACGTTTGACTTTTTGGGAGATAAAAACTGTTACTGGTGTTTGTTGCTATTCAGTTAATCATTTCTGAGCCGACGCATGCGCTACCCAGTATGAATTCATTGTTGAAAATGGCCAAACTACGACTTCTAAATTTCACAAGGTAGTGCATCGGCAGTATTAGGGTAAAGTGGCCAAAACTACAGCCATTTTCGTCGAGTTGTTTCGTGATTTTGTACACTAAAAATTATCAAATTGGCAAATTTTTCACGGAGTGATTCAAAATATAAAAGTGGCACAGTTTTTTTCGAAACACGCTTTTATACTGCACAGAATCACAGTAATTGATGCAACTATGATAAGTACATTGTACTAATCACGAAATCAAATTAAGCTTAATTTTTTTAGTATTTTTACAGTTAACTAAACGCAGACATACACTCTAAAGCTGCTCTTTTTGAGATCCTCGTAAATTCTGCGTGGACTGATTTTCTTGCTCTCTTCGCCAACGTCTGGAATATTGCCCGGGCAATATAGCATGAAGACGTCGTACATCATTTCAGAGCGAAGAAAGTCGAGATTGTGCAAAGTTCTCTCGAGATGCATGTCAAAGTCAACGCCATTGTCTGGCGGCATCATGCCTGCATGTAAAAAATCAAAATGAATTACGATACTCAAAGTACACATAAATCAAACAAAAAGCAAACGGAATGCAAAACTCAGCTGAAACTGACTACATATGATGATGTCATTAGATTATCCCATATTCACCCTTTCCACCGACTGAGACTTTTGCCACTGCAACAGACGTCGCCAAAACAAGATTTTCAGTAACAAGTAATTATACAGTATAACAAAAACTTTAGTTTTACATTCCATATCCATACTACGTGTATAATCTAATCAACTGCTTCTTGTTTCCAGAGCTATCTTTTCTGAAATTGTGATAGAAATTCATCGATAATTAGATGTTTTAGTCATCCTGCCAACAAGAATCAGTCGAGAAACTTCATCTGCAAGAAACGTCAGTTTATCACAGCTACACCATCAACAAATACGTGTAGCAGGTGCGAGAAAATTGGACAATAAACAAGAGACCAACCCTGAAGCTCGGTGAGTGAGATCGTGTGGAAGTACATATCACACTGCAGGAATGACGCTTTCAGGTCAATGGCGCGACGTATTCTCGATGCAGCAAACATGCACGGGTCATAGGTTGCCTGTAATGAAACACCTCATTGTGTTAATTTGCATCTTACTGGCAACAAGAGCACAGCTGTTGCTAGGGGAAGCCGACCACGCTGTTAGTAAACAGTAAATGTCTACTACTCATTCATACACGTCATGTCGCCCATCGCCGTGCACGTCGTCACATTTAATGTCTTATTTACTTATTTAATATCAAGAACGTACTACTTCTGGTGCTAGTAACTGACAGTAAATAATCAAAAAAACTGCTTCCACGAAGAGGTGATGACGGAAACTTTGCATTGCAAATTGCAGCCAGACCGCTGCAGATAGCCACTTGGTTACTATAGACAGCCTATAGAAACTAGCTAATGAGTAATTCCCTATCTAACGGTACATCACCGACCAACTAGATCAACTACGACATACCGTTTAGCCACAACACAAAACGTTACAGACAAACAAACAGAAGACAGGTTGTACCGTAAGCACAACCGTTAGTATTATAACGGCACTAAGAAAAATCGCACATTAGACGCTTTAAATTTAAAATCATAGAAGAAGTATTTTTAAGCTTTTACTAAAAAATGTACCGCACAGTCGCTCAGATTGCAAAAAACAACCAGAAAAGATAAAACCACAAATATGCAACAAAAGCATACTGTAAAGACTCACGTCTTTTACGCAGTCCATGCAAGGTATGAAATAGTCGTAGTGAACTCCGTTAAATGACTCGGCAATTAAAGACTCGAACACTTCATGTACTAGAAACAACGTGTTTTCCGGATGAGGACCACACACTTTAACTAACACTTCAGACTTCCTACACACAGTCACGGAATGCAAAATTACAGTGCAAAGTGTGTTTATAGCTTTACTGTAACTAATAAATCGTTTTATAAAATTTTTTAAAACCATTATTAAGGTTAACAAAGCTGTCTATAAAAAATGGTATGTTTACATCGACAACGACACAAATAAAAACACAACTTCAATCTATAATACGTGAATAATCACAATAAACACTAATAAAATTGTCTGAAGTCTAAACATACCACACTATTACATACATATCAATATTTAGTATATCATTATGAACAAATGCACTAATGTTGGAACGTACTCCTGGACTGAAAGTATGGCGATGTGGCTGTTCTTGTGCAAGAATGAGCCTTTCTTCCAGATTAAAGAACTGTCCGAGAACCGATACAGTCGAACCTATAAACACAACAGCACTATGCTTAACGGCATAAATGATTCAATGGTGTGGTCATACTTATCCTGTCTATCTCTAGCACTATGTCTGCAGTAATATAATGAGTCGAGAACTCAACGGGTGCACTTATTTGTGAATAAACAAACAACAGTGTACTGTGGGCTAATATCCCGTTTACACGATTGAGCAAACATCGTGCAGACATCGAGCAAACGTCGAGCAGACATTCAGCAAGCATCGAGCAAACATCGAGCATGCCTAATGGAACCCCGCCCCCTGGCTCAAATGTAGGCCTAGGCTTAGCTCACAGCTGATCACGTGTTATATAGGCCTTCCAATTACAACCCGCCTGCCCTCCTAATTAGCATGCTAATTACCATAGCTTGTCAAGCTAGCTCGATGTTTGCTCGATTGTGTAAACTGGGTATAACACTACCTAGAGTTGGCAAATGTACTATAAATGTTGGCTGAACCAGTGTCTGCAGTGTATAAGTTTGTTTAATACTCACTTATCCTACTCCAGACAGTGGTGCAACATATGCATAAACTCAATAAACATTACACAAATAAATTACAGAAATATTATTGTCCCATAATAATATCATTCTTGTATTACTTTTAATATGACTGGCCACATAAAACATAGGAAAATGCACATTTAAAGACAGTAGGCCCACCTGCTCAGTATTGATAAATATACAGCTATACTACACAATCGAGTTCATTCATACATACTTGGACTCTGTTGAACAGGCCAGCAGGCAGATAGTCAAAGTGATAGATCATTTTCAGCTCTTTGTTCTGTGAATCCAACGACGGCCAAGAATACTGCAAACAATGACAGAACGATCGTTGTCGTGAGTTAAAAAGAGTTGGAAAAGATGTCAAGAAGATGTACTTTTCCGACAAACAGCAGCAAATTTCCAACAGAGGAAATGTGAATGTCAAAATTTCAATGTCGTCTTTAAGTTTCCCCCAAAATGAAATACTTTCAATCCAAAAGTTTGTATTTCTGGAAGCAAATTCGTAAACATAAAGAAAACTTTCCAACAAACTAGAAAAAAAATTCTGGAAGAGGGGCATTCCCCTGTCCCTGTAAGGTTGTGCCCACTGTCATAATGACAGTAGTCATCATATCGGTTCAATAGTAATTACAATTACTGAATTTAACAACAGCCGACCAGAAATCTGACAAACTCACTCACTCCGTTCTAAATTGCAATTTGGCTGATAAGATAACACCAAATCAGTAAGAAAATAAGTAAGCAAATAAAATATATGCATCAATAATGATAATCAAACTTATGCCTTATCACAGTAAAGTACCAGTATTTAAAATGACCTTTGTCAATTGGTGTCTGTTTAACCAATAACCATATTGCACATAGTGCATAGTGTTAGTGCACTGTGCACGTTTGATGTGCACTGTAATAAAGTTATTGTTAGCCTATCATTGAATTTTGTTTATTCAGCATCGGACCTCTGGCTCAGTTGCTGGCAGCAAACAGGGCACTATGTTTGCCGACTCATCCTTAGACGGGAAAGTCAGGTCAAATTCCTCTGTCAACCTCAGAAGCCAAAAACGCAACTCCTCCGGATAGTTCTTAATGTTCCAGACCTTGTCCAGATCTTTGTGGTACAGCTTGCCATCCTGTCAGCAATCGACAAATCAAATTCAAGTCGTACATACTGCAATTGTTTTATTAGCAAAATCTATCGGCTAAACAATTAACACAACGGTGGATACATTAAAACAGATGAGTATAGCCAGGTTGTCTACAGCATGTAGCTGAAATGAAATAGAAATAAGAAAAACTTTTTAAAAATGTACCAAAATAATAACTAACCAAAGAAAACTACAGGACAATAAAGACATTGTCATAGAAATAACAATGCAGATAAAAAGTGTCATAAAACAAAAAAAACAAAATCTTACTATCCATAGGCACAGGTGAAATTCAGCGGGCAACACTAATTAATCGTTAATTTTTGAAAAGTTAACCATTAAAATATTTTAGTTGTTACAAGCCCTAATTACTATTACTAACGTTTTACGTACAATATAGGCCTATAAAATGAATATGCAATCAAATCTGCATTTGCTGTAAAACTCAGCTGTTCCCATTGCAGTAAACTTGTTGTGGACTTACTATCTCAAAGGCAAACCCAACTCAGTCAGCTAAGCTTATCCAGTAAAAAAGAAACCTCTAGCTGAAGCCTACGAATACACCAAACGTTGAAAGAATTTGTTGCAAAGACTCACGACAATCGGCGTGTTCTGAACAGAAACGATACACGACATGGCGTCAACAATCCACTGAGGACTGATGACGACTCGAGACTTGAGAAACTCGTTCTGAAAATGCTGAACGGATCCGAGATCGTGCAAGAACTGGATAGCCTGAGTAATCTGCGCATATAAAAATACAATTTGATGAACATAAAATATAGTAAACTGTCAAACCAGTGCTGATATATTGTGCGACCGTCCGCCTAATTTCTGACCCTTTCAACTAAAATTGGCACAGCACACCAGTCACTACTGCCCTAAAAACTCTCTCGCTAATCTGCTAATCCGTGCCTTTTTGATTACTGAGTTAAAAGCCCGTACGAGATAAAAAGTTAGATGGACTTGGTAAACACAACGAACTATTTGCTACATACATATCTCTCAGCTTTTAGTGGAATGAAATTTTGATGCAATAATGCAAATGTCAAAGAAATGCACTGCAAAAGTTTCTTTCAGGTTTTTTCTCACTATACATCTCAGCTTCAGCAAAAAAAACATATTCTATGTACAAACCGATAGAGAAAACAGAAAGAAATATTACTTCAAGTTTGTCAACAATCCCTGTTTCAATAGCGCATTCTTCAACTCTCTCCCACGTCAGCAAAGATTTTTCAGGCCGTTCTCTGCAATAGAAATATAAGTTTGAACAAGCACACATAAAATAATTTTATTTAATTCAGCACCAAACGTACCCAAAGTGATATGTGACATATATCTGGCAACCGAAGCCAAAGCCTCAAAAGCTAAGTTGCAAAATGTCTGAGCCAAGCTGAGCCGCATTTTTCAAGCCAAAGTGCTTTTCCCAGGTAGTGCAAAAACAAACGTTAGGTGAGGTGGAAAACTGAATAGTCATTTGATGGCAAGTTGTGTCAGAAATATTTGTTCCAAAAATTATCAAAATCTGATAATTGGTTTTCAAGTTACAGTCAAAAATGTCGGGGGGGGGTGTTTTTTTGAGACACAGTGCAGTAGCAGAGTTTGTGTACGTCATCATGGTCTTCTCGAAGTTCAGCCAGACTTCCGGGATACGTTCTCCCATGTACTTCTCACGCAGGGCGGTAGCACACAGCGTATCTCGTAACTCGCTCACTCCCTGACAACACGTTGAATAAATGTAAGTCTAACAATAAATTGAATGAATAGTCCAACTTTGAATTTTCAGCTTTCGGCGCAGTGCCTCTTTCTCATATATACTGTGTTTGTGGGTGTGACTTTTTATTATAATTTTCACACGTATATAAAAACACATTTTAATAAGATTTTAATAACGTTATCATTGTTGTATTCAAAGATATGAACTGCGAACAAAAGTCATTAAAATTTAACCATTTAACTTCAAAGCACACACTAAACTGTTGAATAAACAGAAGTTCTGGCTCCCTTTCATAAGACACAGTGCAGTTGCCATTAGTGCATTAACAAGTGCAATCACCGTTAATAGCAATGATATTGACAGCATAAACTTTTGTGTTATGACGTGATACTAAAACATATCAAATATCTTCGTCCTGATTGACAAATAAAAGGTAAAAATGCACTTAAAACAACGGACACAGTAATAACCTCGCCAGTAAATGAGCTGATGGTGAAAAATCCCTGAATCTGAGGATAGCGCTTCTTCATCTCATTCTCAGGAAACCAGTATTTCTGAACCTGCAACATTCATACGAACATACACAGATACGTTATAAATGATTCTACTTAGTTAATGTGAGCTAGCGTATAAAGCATAAAATCCAGCTGTGTGCAAAGCAAGCATTTTCATATTTTGGAAAACAAACGTTGCATATTTTTCCCATAACATAAAATGAAGCAATGGTCTGTTAGCCCACTTGGGGAGTTCTTTAATTTTACGCAGTATAATAGACGCAGATTCTATTTTCGTGCAATGCACAATTATTCCAGTTCTTTATTCAGTACTTTTTATCCCAAGTCCTATATGACATATATTCAGCCAGTTAGTCGTCAGTTTTCAAGTGCATTATAAAATGTTCTCATGCTGTTACATCGTTTCCTATCCTGCTCCTGCAGACAACAACAGCATCTCAAACACATTTTCACAATCGTTTGAAGCCTTAATGTTTCTCTACGTGCAGACTGTGAATCGAACAGCATTCATCACTGGTTAATCTAATCATTGTAACAAAATTACAATTTATTCACAAAAAAAAACAGAATACGAAAAACCACGTGAAGATGACGTCACTCAATGAAAATGGCACCAGAGTGAACCGAGACTGCAAATATAATGCATCCAACACGAGAGAAAACTTAAATAGCAAAAACGTGTCACTTTTTGGCCCACCCTGTAGACAGACCTACCTGGTCTTTGTGAGAGCCGACAATGAGCACTGGTGCTTTTGGTGCATGGCAGGCTATTGAGCTCAGCCAAAAGTCAAGACCCGCGTGCTCGTAGCCGAGACGTATGTTCCACAGCAGCAGGTACACCGCTCGGTTCGACAGGAAAAACTGCATGACATCAACATCATTTCTACTAAACGATCTCTCTTTTGCATAATTCTAAGGTCCAAGAAATATTTCTTACAGAATATACATGTACATCGACAATAAGAAAGGCGGACGCACGGCAGATGTTTATAAACCAACGTGTGAATTCACACCTGGTGCGTGTTGTAGTAGACGGTTTGTCCAGCAAAGTCCCAGACGCTGAAAGAGATGTCTTCGCCATTGTACTTGACGACCCACGACGTTATGTCAATGCCGTCTGTGATCTGTTCGCCGTAGCTGCCACTGTCTACGTGCTTGCCCTGTGTCAGCGAGTTCACCAGGCTATACACAACACACAGTCACTGACACATTTTCACACACGACGCAGACTCATCTGCACAAGTGTTATATGAAGACCCAACCTTTTGATGAAACAACTTACTATTAAAGCTGCAAAAACTAACGATTAACTGATCAACTAATTATTTAACAATTGTTCAATTAAAACTTTGACGGATTAAAATTTGAACCGAATTTTGAACTTTTTAACATCAGTCCCAGTGTCACTAATCTCCACGTTTCACATAAGACAATTTACCGAAACACAATGAAACAAGTAATTTGAGCAAAGCTCATGAGACGCGCGACAGCCTTAGCAGTTCCTATTCGCAGGTTGTCTTGATTTAACTATGTCCATTTTGACGCAATTCACTCTTGAAATCTACGCAGCAGCCACAAATTGCAAAAAACACTAAAACTCCTATTTTAGAAATTTAAGGTCATTCAAAGTCATCGATGTTTACACCAATAAAAAGCTTCTCACTATATTGCTTGTTATGATAAGCAGCATGTCTCTGCCGATCTGCAACCGTTTTCAAGCTACACGAGCCAATAGCGGTAAAATAACTATTTGTAGATTCTTAAAAATGTACATTCTATGCAAAAAAAATGTCAGGCGGAAAATGTCCAGGTATATCTCCAGCCATTACGGCGCAATTCACTCTAAAAATGTGTGTCGCAACCAAAAATTGCAAAAAAATTCACTAAAAACCCTTATTTTAAATGTTCAAGGTCATTCAAGGTCATCGACGTTGACAGCAATAAAAAGCCTGTCACCAGTGCTTGTTATGTTAGGCAGCATGTCTATGCCTATCTGCAACCGTGTTCACGCTACATGAGATAATTGCAGTAAAATAACCACTTTTTAGGGGGGTAGCTGTCTTTGACGTCCGCCTGCGCCGGCCACCTTGAACCTAGGGGGTTGGGACTTGGACTGCTAAAAACTACGTTAAGTGCTGAAAATTTCATGTGCAGGTTGTCTTGGTCTATCTCCAGCCATTTCGTCGCAATTCAGTGTTGAAATGTGCGCTGCATCCAAAAATTGCGAAAAATTCACTAAAAACCTTTTTTTGAAGGGTTCAAGATCATTCAAGGTCATCGATGTTGATGAATCCAAAAAGCCTGTCACCAGTGCTTGTTATGATAAGCAGCATGTATGTACCTATCTGCAACCGTTTTCACATTATTCGAGCCAATAACGGCAAAAT
>Ga0056128_1000610_pt1 | contig 33595 bp, 22 predicted proteins | sample WorMetLIZISLAND2_FD_71113 | JGI IMG/M metagenome (GOLD analysis project Ga0056128, IMG submission 71113) | Marine gutless worms symbiont microbial communities from Max Planck institute for Marine Microbiology, Germany - Olavius geniculatus... ...
ATTTTTAGCCAATAAGTCGCTGTATCTCAGTAAAGGTGCGAGATAGAGCCTAGGTTACTATTAATCACTAATAGGAAGTCGTACACTGGCTCTCGATTGGCGCCGAATTCAGTGACCTTGAACGCCAAAATAGGGGGTTTTGTGGATTTTTTTGGCGATTTCAAGCTGCGACAGAAGTCAGTATCATTCACAAGGTGGCGCCACGCTACTATCGTTACGTGATCCAGATTTGGTATTTGTATATTAACTTTGCGTGAACATCCCAATTTTCAGCTTATCTACTGAACCAGAACTGCTATAGGCTTTCGAGCGTCTCGTGAGCATTAGCTCAAATTTCTTGTACTCGCCAGAGGCCTGTCTCGCTTTGCCACCAGTGCAGACATTGTTAGCAATGAGCAGTATGAGTGCAATGTGAACAATAGACAGATACATCTCACCCTCGCCCTGTTTCAACTGGTAACTGTCATAACACGACAATTTAAGTACGTAGAACCAGATATGTTAAACAAAGTCAAAATCCTCAAATTGATGCCGAGGCAAATTTCTTAAGGTCAAGGCCAAAGATAAAGTTATGAATAATAAAAAGTAGCAAATGATGATTGACAACAATAACATAAAGTCCAATATTTACTGAACTTAAATTGATTAATATTCACAAATTACTTCAAATCGATCAATTTTGACTAACTCTTTCACTCAATTATGTTAACTTTTGCATAGATTCTAAGTTATAACGAGGCCAAAACAATCAAACTAAGCTAGGTCAAATGCCTGAGGCTAAAGCCAAAACTTGAGGCCGAGGCCAAGACTAAGGCCAAAATGAACTGGCCTCGAGCCAACTTTGGCTTCAAGGCAGCTACATATATGCTATGCACATAGCAAATGAAGACAACATGCTGTACACAACATTTGTAGTCCTACAAGCAAAGCAATCATTCCACCAAATTTCTGTGCATACAGAGGAAATACTTGTTAAAGTAAACTATAAGCACATTATGACATCTAATTATACTTTCACTTCTGATGATATCCTAGACAGTCAAAAGACACCCAAAGCTACAACTGGATATACTCTAATGCACATAACTGTCTCAACATCTACTCTGCCACGAATTTTGCAAATATGTCAAGTGCTTGAGAAAGAATAAACAAACAGCACTAGTAAACTAAAAATGTTGATGCAATGCCGAGATATTATGCAATGCTCTGCCTAGATATACACTAATCTGCACAAACTCAACATGAGCTTTAACCTTTTGAGCTGAAAATTGGCTGACCAATTGTTCTAGCCATGGGGAACATCATTACAATTTTGGTTTTCCCATGCTCTGTTTCCAAGTCAGAAGTCAGAACAGACATATAGACAGAGGAGCTAAAACCAAAATACGGCTTATTATGATGGGTGCAGTACAACAAATGTGAATTTGCCAGCACTGCACTCTCGATGCACACTGTTCTTAACATCTTTTAAGCTTTATCTCAACCAGTTTTGTCCACCATCATGCACGTATCAAGGCATTTCACCCGCAGGATGTTTTGACCCTTGACCAAAGGTTTCACCTACTAAAAATTGCGGATGACTGCAAGGATGGAGAGATGACGAAAACGACATCATCTTCATCAACGCTTTTGCACTTGTCCATTTTTGTCATTGTCTTGAGTAAAGAAACGTCGAGGGAAGGGGCAAAATGTCAATAATTCCACCGATTGCTACTGGTTGAGGAGTTCAGAAAGGTCGTCCTTCTGCTGCTGTAGCTCAGCAAATCTCTTCTGCAGCTCACGTTCTCGTTCCATCTGACGAGACACGTCCTCCGTCAGTGACTGCCACACACAGACACACAATGATCAACATGTAGTCACAAACGATCAAAACAGAATCATTCAGGCACAGCAGAATAGTGTTCAATAACAACAGAACAATTACTAAAATTTCAGCACAGAGCACAGGCTGCTAGCCACCCTTGTGCCTACGGCCATCTGTAGAGATGATTAACGGATTCGAACTTATTCTCCGAGTAATGTCAAACATGTGCACATGCTGAAAGCATCAAGGCGAAGCTAAAAGCGGAACTAAGCCCTGATAACAACATGGCCTGACATTAAAGTACATATTTATTAAGCTTTAATGGCGTTAATGAAAGTAATAAACAATTTTTTTATAAATGAGCTTTTTAATGATAAAAATGACGTCACCGCGAGGTGCCATGTGACGCTAAACTTGCAGATTGCATATAATGCACTGTTAGCTTCATCTATCCATGTTTTCGTCGAAAGAACTCAGGTGTGGCGTTTGGTATCCGAAATTTGCTCAATATTTAGCTAAATTAATTGAAATAATTCACTACTACAGTGCACTTGGGTGCAAAAAATTCGTATGCTTAGTTTAGTCTAAGACCATCAGACGGCGCCATGTTGCTAGGCCACTTTTACCATCAAATAACTCTTTTAAAAGAAATCTTTTACCACTTATATTGATGCCACTAAAATTTATTTAATATATACTTTGAGTTTAGACCACATTGTTCTCTGGGTTTAGTTCCCCCCTTTTTGTTTGCTGTACTAGCATTACACATTTCATGCTGTATGCACTATGCCAAGTTTAAGTTGGTCCAAACTATGGTTAATAATTTTTTGTTTGTAGACTCAAGTTCAGCAAGTTAGGCCTATTTCATCATATGCAAGAAAAACTGTAGCTGTTGCTGCCATTTCCTGCTTGAGAATATCTTCTTCTGTTCTAAACAAACACGCAATTAAAGTTGAAAGTTGTCCAAACTCACACCAAAAATTTGCTGTCAAAATTTTTAGCCAACCATACTTTAGTAACGGTTGAGCTGTTGTCATGGTTGTCGCCCGTCAGTCCGTCATGAATGTACTGTGGCTAAACGGTGCAAGATAAGGCCTAGGATGCTACTGATCAGTCACTAACAGGAAGTCGCATACTGGCTTTTAAGTGACACATAAATTGATGACATTGGATGACCTTGAAGGTCACTAACAACCAGTATGGCCAACTATACTAGCGACAGCTGGGCTTCTTGTTTGGCAAGCCAAATTCTGAAACATACCCAGTAGTTCTTAAAATGACAACCATTTCTGATCATGCGGCAAATCTTATAGATCTTGTGCTGATGTACAAATTTAAAAAATCAGCAGTAAAACATAATGGCCTCACTTGCTCTGTGTGCAAGAGCGGGCGGCCATAATAATAACGACTATCATAGCTTGGTGGTGTAATGGTAAGGTATCAAGCTTACGATCAAGCAGGCAAAGGTTTGACTGTTGGGCACTTAGACAGGTGAATGCAGTCAGGCAGATGATCTCAGTATATAATCAACTGCCAGGTCAAGACAGCTTTCCACTCCAGGGTAAGTAAATCAAGTAGTGGCCTGTCTGGCAGCCAGAAGTGAAGGTCATGGCATGGTCACCTGTGATGGGCAGCAGGTAACACTGTGTGATTTCCAATGGCAGGTGATGCTCTGTAGCTATGAGATCAGTTTCCATAAAGAGCTAAACACACCCGAAGCTTTATAACAATAAAATGCTGATATGCACACACCTCAACACGCTTGGGAACGGCAATGATTTCATGCTGGCGAAGATTTTCAAACGTTCTCAGCTCAACGACTGTCTGCTCCATCTGATCTTGCATTTCTTGCAACTGTTTCTGCAACGTCTGAGACCTCGACTGCAACAAAAAGAACACACCCGCAACATCTGATTCACACACTTGTGTCTCCAGCAACTGAGACTGAGTTATATTTTTACAGCAGCAGTAAGCTGCATACTGCATAGTTCTGAAGCACTTGCTAGCAACAGACACTAAACACAAGCAGTTATTGCTGATAAATAAGAAAATACAATCATCCAGTGCAGTACCTGGTATCCACCGAGTAGTATCTTCAACTTCTTCTCCAACTTTGCAGCACGTTTGGCTTCCGAAGTCATCTCTGTGCGGTTTGTCTGCCACCATACACACACATGCAGACAATGTGAACAGTGGACTAGATAGCTCAGTGGTGTTTTGGCCAAAAGGGAAGTTAATTGCACTCCCCTCCCCAAATTTTAGTCTGTCAGAAAAATGTCAATCTTCTTGTTGAAAAATGTTCATCCAAAAATACAAAATTTTGGGTGGAGAAGTAAAATCACCCATTTTGGAAAAATTTAGAGGCAAAATTTAAATCAATCAACTGAAATTTCTTGCAAAGTATACTGCAATGGGTCAACTGAAAATCGATCAGCATTCAATGTAGTTTTAACAAAATTGTAGCAGCATATTATTATTATTATTATTATTATTAGACCAATACAGTCTGCACACACAGAAATAGTGATTAGTAAAATAATAGCAGACAGATGATCAGGAGAGGTGTAAACATATGCTGTGTCTCAAAAAAACCCCAAACGCCTGTTACACTTCAAAAACTCCAACAATGCTGGTTCAATATCAACAAATTTTGATACAAAAATGCCATATAGTCGGCACTAAATATCACCCACCATTTTGTGAAAAATTATAAAAACAGAGTACCAGCTGAGGTTTTCTTGTCAACAAAAAAGCATCTGCATGGTAATACTCGAACAAAACAACAACGTCAGTCACAAAATTTTAAGTTATTGTAACTCTAGGCCCTACGGGTCCAGTTTTGTTTCAGACACAGTGTAGAAAGCAAAAGTCACCTCAAGGCGTTTCTCCATTGACTCTATCCTCTCCTTCTTGCTGGCAAGACTAGCGCGTGTGAATCGGCTCTGTGAGGGCACGTAGAGCACCTGGGCATAGCACTGGTCCCAGACCTGAGAGTAAGCATCCAGCGACAGATCACCATGACCCATACGTTCCTTCACCAGACCCATCTCTGCATTTAATAGCTCCGACGCCTACGCCAGCAGGTGACAACAACAAGCTACTACCACACTAAATGTTTCCGGCATCATATAAAAAAATTCATGATTCTGAAAAACTAAAATTTAAGCAACCTTCAATCGAATTTCAAAAATTTCCAGATGCTATTTTGTCTTCAAGGAATTTCCAGGTTCTGGAGAAAAAGCGTAATTTTTGTCAATAACTTTCTGTCGTCCTAAACCTGTGAATATTAAAAAAAGAACCTAAAAGTGCAAATTTCAGTTTTTCAGAATCATCTCAACCACCACAATATGAGCGATCTGAGTGAGCTGACAGTGCCTACAAGACATATGCGGTCATCCCGTGCACCTACAAACGGACATAGGTCGACATGCATTCTCCGTCGCTGCATCCATTTGGAACTCGCTACCTAACAATGTTCGCCTGTGTAATTCAACCCATACCTTCAAACGACATTTATAAATCCATGCATTTAACCTGCCTTAGCCTAGCGTGATCAAGCGCATTTGCAGTCTTCGGACTCTGTCGGCGCTATATAAATCATCATTACTTATAGTAGAAACGTCAGTACTATACCATTGCCAAGCTCTCCTTGTCGACGGCCTCTAATGGATGCTCTTGGAGGAATGCAAGATGTGGAGCATGGCTAGATGATGATGATTTCTTGTCCGAGGTGTCAGCACAATCCAGCAGAGCATCGTAATGCAGCATTTTCACCATTTCCATTTTCACCAGCTCCTCAGCCTATCAGCCAGAAACACAGCAGTAGGATACGACTCCAGGCATGTCTCTAGAAAAACGAAACATGTGTAACAAATTATTCAATGGGGCTCTTCCCTTCCCCTTTCTTTTCCCTCCTCTTCCACTCTCCCCATTCCATCCCTCACCTTCCTTCCCATTAGAAGCAGGACACCCGAAATCCAGCGAAGTAGTCTGAGGGAGTGCTGTAAGCTCCCCCACTGCAGTCTGGAGCGCTGAAATCAAATTTGGGGCGTGATAAACACACATCAAATATAATGCAACATTGACATAATGCCTTGTGGCTCGGTGGAATTCTGATAGGGGAGTGGTCTCACAGGTAAGGGGTGTCTATGGCTGTCAAAGCTGCTGTCACAAGATGTCACTCATTATCAGCTTTCATTTAACGAAACAGAGGACCACTCAGTGTGTTTTTTCAAGAAAATCGCCATTTCAACAGTGTGAAAACACAAAAAAAGATGCAGCACAATGGCAGAAAACAGAATTATTACATAAAAACCTAGAACAATCTAAAATTTTCTCATCTAAAATAATAACAAAACTACAGCATTTATGAAGCACCATAGAATACAAAGATAGAGAAGTGCAACAAAATGACTGCCATGAAACATCAGGGTTTGTAGTCGGTCACCACAAGACAGCTGCATGTAGAATTTCTGCCAAATAACTCCAGCATAACTTATATACAACAAGAATGACCTAGCTAACACAAAGGGTAACACGCAACAGCCGTGCATGTTTGAAAGCCCAGTAAAACAAAATCAGTTGCCTGAGGGTGCCAGACGACTGACGGCTAATTATCTATAGTGTTTTACTTGTACTCACCAGAGGGCGTGACCTGTCTCGCTCTGCCAATGCCGTATAGTGACGCAAATTTTCCCTACCCCCTCTCATTTAGCATTTTCGTTCAGGGTGACCCCCTTCGAATTTATGGAAAAGCTTTATGGTTCCTAAAACTAGAGTCTTCCAGGCAGCTGACAGTGAAGATTTGGTGATCCTAGCTTGCACTGTTTTTGACTGATCCACTTGTGTGACAAATGGACAGACGAACGGACAAACAGAATTGTGATGGCTAAGATGCACTACAGCAGTTGCTGCTGTTGCGCGGAAAAACAGTAAAAATGCAAGATACAACTAAATTTACTTAATAGTCAGCTGCAGCAAAAGCACAGAAACAAGTGACAAGCAGACCTTCTGCAGTTCATTGAGTTGTGGCTCCGAAGTGCGGAGAATGTTGTGATTAACGTTGCTGGGGCGGGGCAATGAGCGTTGGACAACACGCGATCGACTCCGCAATTCTTCTTCCCCTGAGTCAACAAAATAATCGCAATAAAGTCATGTAACACACAGTCCTTCCCGAGCCATAAGACCCATAGGGCGGCATTGATCTCCGTATCTTTAGTCCTAGATTAAACACACAATGCAGCATGTCTGGTGCGACATACTGGTGGCAGCAGATGATCGGCAGGTGATGCTGCTTGGACTGCTGAACCTATCAGCAGTTTTTGACTGCATCGATCACTCTATGCTGCTGGAATGTCTGTGGTCTGCTGTGAGTCTCACCGATTCAGTCCTTGACTGGATGCGATCATTTCTGACCGACAGAATGTAGCAGATTGCCTACAGCAGTCAGATATCTGTCTTCTGTGCAGTCGGTACTGCTTGGGGTTCCACAAGGATCTGTACTAGGCCCGCTGTTGTACGTTCTGTACACAGCTGAGCTGGTCCTCGTTGTTGACCGTTTGCACCAGTATGCCGATGACACGCAGGTCTACATCAGCACACCCGCCAGTGACGCTGAGGCTGCAGTCCGACGTCTTTCTGCGTGTCTCGTCGACATCGAGGCATGATTGAGGGCCAGCCAACTTCGACTGAACCCCACCAAGACCCAGGTGATGTGGTTGGGATCTCCACAGCAGCTGGCGAAAGTCAAATGTTTCGGAGGTTCCGGAGACATCGGCAGGTATCAATGTCTCGGAGACGGCGCGTACTGACGCTGTCTGCGCAGGCGTCCGCTGTGTGTCGCAGTGGCTATTACCAGCTACGGCAGCTCCGACCGCTCGTCAGATCGATGTCATCTGATGCAGTCAAGACACTGGTCCAGGCATTTATTTCATGTCACCTGGACTACTGTAACTCACTTTTCTACGGCATCGCGGATGGTCTAATGAGCAGGCTGCAGTCTGTACAGAATGCAACTGCATGATCGGTTTCCAGCGCTTGAAGCTGTGACCATATAAAGCCGGTGCTACAGGTGCATTGTCTTCCGGTTCGGCGTCTGGTGGATTTCAAGATGGCTACCCTGGTCTACTTGGCACTGTCCGACATGGCTCCAGCATACCTGGCTGCTGACTGTCAGGTGGTCTCTGACGAAAGTCGTCGGCTGCATTCTGCCAACTCAAGAACATGTGTCGTCAGATGCACCTACAGCAGCTATGGAGACAGATGCTTTGCTGCTGCAGGTCCGAGGCTGAGGAACAAACTTCCAACACATCTGAGACAAACTGACATTAACTTCCAACAGTTTAAGTGACTGCTGAAGACATTTTTGTTCGGTTGTTGAGAGCGGCGCATTGCGGCTAACTGTTAAATTGCACCCCTTAAGTCATCTTACTTACTTACTTACTTAGATTAAAACATGACTCTATCTAATGAACATGTGATACCAGCATGCTAAGACGTTTATGCCACTGGACTCACTTTTAGCCCCTCCAATGATTATGCCAATAGACTCATTACACTAACTTTTTGCACGCAGCGCCGCCTCGCGATTTGCCTCGACATCCGATTGGTCAGGAATGAAGTCATCGTCAGCCAATGAGCTGTCAGCGTGTAGCTCAGAGTCTGGTACGACAATCTCATAGTCGTTGCGAGGAGCTGGAAGTCTTGACAACGCATGTTTCAACATATCCTTCTGCAAAACACAACAGCTTATTAGTCACACATACATCAAACAATAATTGACTATCAGTCGTCACTTTGGCAATAACATGTAGCAGTTAATTAAATGATAAGCATACATGCATACTGCTTCCGATCGGACAGATCAAAAAAGCCTCTCTTCTGCTTGTTAAGGGGCAACTGTGCTCCAAATATGGTGATGAGCTGTACAAAACTAAGACCACCCCACAACAATGGTTCACACTGAAATACCAAACAATGAAAAGCACATAGACATCAGATGATTTTACATGACACCCAATGCGATATGAAATACACTAGACAAAGTAGTTTTATCTAACATGTTTGGCTATACACTGCACGGCACAGGCAGAAAATTATTTTCCGACTACTGCACGAAGTCATCATCAGTTGTTACGCATTGATATTTCTGAGCAGCAGCGACACAACAACCTGTTGCTCGGGAGCCATATCAGCATCACTGTACATGTCTTCATCTGGGTTGATGCTTAGTTTGTCTCTCATTGGAGTCCGGGATGGTGTTTGCCCACTGATGGAGCTAGTGTCTGATGCTGCACCAGTGCCCAGCTTCGGTGTCACAGAACCTGCAGGGGTCATAGCCCCTCCCGGCATCAAACCACCTAAACATCCAACACACAGCCTCTATTCATAGTATTCAACTCGGTTCACTTAGGGCAAACTGTTTCGTAAACACACTGAACGGGCGAGGGTTAACCATAAAGTTAACTCAAGGAATTACCCGGGTTAACTCGTGGCATGTTGTCCCATGCCAAAAAATGGTGTGGGCCTTTGGTTAGCGAACCCATGAGTTAACTTAGTCATGGAACAATTGACACTTAGATAACTCAACAGCACAGAAGCAAGCAACACTGAAATGACAACTATTTTTACTGCGCTTGCAGTACTGTAGTAATATTAGCAACAGTTACAACACTGTTTATTGTGCTGTCATAGTGGCACAGCCATTGTGTGAGTTCATCGTGCTTATCTGATAAATGGAGAACAACATAAATGCCAATCAACTTGAAAAACAGATCCACTTGAACTGTAGGAGGTGCAACAGATATAGATCTGGATGTGGATCCGGTCAGATATCCGGTGGATTTTTATGGATCTAGCTTAGATTCGGATCAGGCCAGATCTAAAGCCTATGGGTCTGGTTTAAATCTGAACATTCTGGAGCCAATGCACCCCTACTAAAGTGGCAGCTATAGCACCATATTTACCATCACCATTGCACTACAACTCAGCCTGAAACCCAGCATTCACTTCATCATCCCACAAAGGGTAGAAGGCTGAGTTAACCCAGTGGCAAATTATTGCATTTTACAAACAAAAACAGAGAAATTTACAGTAAACAGCCTGAGGCACAAGCTTACCTTCGCCAGCCGGCGTAGCAGCTGGAGTGCGGAATGGAGAAGCGAGCACAGTGTTGGGTGTCTGTGAGATCTGTCGGCGTGGAGTGATGCCCGTGAAATCACTCTCATGTAGAGGAGTGTTCAGTCCACCTTTCAACGGTGTGTCAACATTAGACAGAGCCATTATGTTCTGAGCTTCCTGTTCTCACACACAAACACAACATGCTCAATATATCAGACACTATTTCTACACCTTTCCATTAACACTCTGAACTGTATCTGTTCAACAGGTTATCACGTCATGAACTACAATGACATCATATCCATGACAAATGCAAAACATAAATCAGAGAATTAGAGAATGCATGTTTTACCTAGGAGCAACTATGAATAATTGTTGAGCCATGACTCTTGCCCATTTGTCAAAGTCAAATTCAAGGACTTTTCAAGAACTTTCAAGAACCATACAAAGGATATGTAAGGAGAACTGAATGAAATCAAACCGACACTTTAATAAGCATATATAAGCAGGTACAGTTTACATTCAACAACTTAACAAAATATTAGTAAGTAACAGTAATGATGAAGTCTATTCACCACTCCAACTCAGGCAACACTTACAAAGACAGACCACTACACAATGGAGAGAAATAATGTAATCGGATGGCTATACACTGATTCTGAAAATCACTTGTTCGGTCACGGCGTTTTGAAAAATCAAATTCAAGCACTTCTATGGACCTTCAGACACTTTCAAAGACCATGTCTGTTATCAAGGACTTTCCAGGTCTTAAAAATCTGCAAAAAAAAATTCAAAAACTTTCAAGGACCTGCAAGAGCCCTGTGAACATAATGCATTAAGTTGCAGTTTATAAAACATTTTAAATGCCCCGTATGCAGAAACTGGCCAGTGTGTATTAAAAAGAGCCATTTAAACTTTATATTTTAACACAAAAATCAAATAAACCAATATTATTTTTACTTTTACAAAAAAAAATCACTAACCTAAAATTCAAGCGACTGTACGTGATGACAATAATACAAAGTAAATGGTCAAAAATATTCCAAAAAAAAATTATAACAGCAGTGGCAAAAAAGTTCCATCTAATTCAGTTCTGTAGTATAAATGCCCAGTACAAAGCATCAGTATTAAAGTAGACAAATCTAACACGTAAAGTCGTAAACCCACCATCAGAATGTTATCCTGGGCAGCGGGTGTACGCGGAGTACGTAGGTTAGCAATTCTTTCGCTGGTGGTAACAGAGTAATCACTAAGCAATGCATTAGTAGCTCCACCGCTGGCAGCAGAGGTCTCCTCCGCCTGTTGTCTCACCATCTCACTCGCCTGACCGACCTTTATAATGTCGTCCAGCTCATGGTCAGAAATCTGTGGAGCGGGCATCACCAACTTACTGCGCTTTGTTACAGGCTCGGCGAATCTGTCCGGCACATCATACAAACTGACACCTGTAGTCTTTGTCCAGCAACTACCAAGGTTCCAGGATCACAAATAACATAATTCCGACAAATGCAAAGTACAATCCCTCCAGAAAACTGATAGACTAAGCAGAAAAAGCAACACCAAAGTATGCCAGAAGATGAAATATTTCTTCGCAGAAGATAAACATAAATTAGCAAAATGTCTGTGCCCACACACAGATGTTGACCATGGCCAGTGGCATCAGAAGCGGAAGGTCAATTATCGCTATTTTACTCAATATGCATAACCAGCATCAGACATTCCACAGACAGCAAGTAATAAAACGTAGCACTTGCTAGCAGCAGTTTATTAGTACAGAATTATAAACAAACAGAACATCACATACTTGTTCTGAGCCAAGATGGCTTCTGGAAGGTTATTTTCCTTCCTCTTCTTTAGTCGTTCTTTGTCTTTTCTCTGCTCTCGAGCCTCCCTGTCTCTACGCAGTTCTCCGTCCAACTGTTGCTGTCTCAGTCGTTTGAAGTTAGGGTCCAGAGGATCAAAAGATTCATTCGCAGTGTCATAGAAACCTGGAGCCGGCTTCTTCTCAAATGGTATCTCCTCGGCATAATCAATACCTGTTCAACAGGATAATTACTTAATTAACTAACTTTGCAAATTACACCTGAAATTAAAGAAATGTGTTATAAAGCGTTTAGTTTGCAGTGCATTGCTGTATTCTGCAAGTTCATGGGCATTCATACAGGCAAACAGAAGCAGACAGAAAGTTTTTGAAGTACGAATCTGGAGAAGAATGGAGAAAAAACAGATGAAAAGAAGCAAACTAGTGAGGACTGAGGAAAGTTCACATATGGTTCAAAACGATAGATGTCACACACAATATGGAATTGTAAACACAAATGGTTAGGTCATACGTTAAAGCCTACTGGAATGCTGTGTAACATATTAAACAAAAGAATGTTACTAAAAAGACAGGAGGAAAAATACGGATACAAACAGTACACAAAATGATAGGAAATAACATTTATACTGATCAGTGGAAAAAACTAAGAGCATTTGTCAAAGAGAATGTCAAAAAAATGCTGAAGCAGCAGAATACACAAAAGCGAGTAAAACAATACCGGTACCTCGTTTACGACGACGTTTATCCCTCACTTCAATGCCAGCGGCGCGCAGTTCGCGACGTTTCTGCAGAGAAGCAAGTCTGCGAGCCTCTTCCATCTGCTTCTCTCTGGCCTTCCGCTTTGCTTTCTTGCCCTGAGTGTTAGCCAGACGAGCTCGGGCTTCTGACAGCATCTCAAGCTCTGAACAATGACATATTCACATCCAGTGGCATGAGAGCAGGGTGGGAGAGGTGGCAAAGAGAAGGGTGGGCGCAGTTGCTCACAACAGATTTTTGACTGTCCGAAAATTGTCTTGTTATTAAAAAATCTTTGCCCATAAATGCAAAATTTGGTGCTAAATAACCCACTTTTGATGCAATTTAGAGACAAAAATGGAATTCTGTTGGAAATTTATAGTGTCTGACAAAAAACTGCAACTTCCTGCCCCGCCTACATTTTAAACACATGACTAGGATCCATAGGTTTCTGTAGGCTGTGGAATTTCAAGCCGAGCCATGGAATTTTCCTTTTGCCGTGAAATTTTGATATTTCCGCAGAATTTTGCACAAGTTAAAAATTCACTGGCGATTAGTACAATTTTTGACTTGATGATGTATTTTTAACACGGAAAAAAGTCACACTGAACTGCCAAAAGCTGTGGGCACTATCGTAGTCCCTAAATAAATGTAATGCAACTTGATAAACTGCAGTTTTAAAACAAAAAAAGATAGGTTATTTTCTTTGTCCATTGCTAGAATGACTCAGCATAATGTCACTATGCCAGCCACCTGTTCAAAAACTATAGTTTTTGAACAGGATAGAGCTCAGTTTACTTACAGATGGAAGACCACGATGAGCTGCAGAATTCTGATGATTTTGCCGCAGTAAGCCGAGGAATTTGACAAAATTTTCCACGGAAAACTGTGGGCCCTAATATGATGCCGTTGTTTGCATCCAACATGCAACTAAAAATGTGTCCATAGCTCTTCATGAAAACCCATCTAAAAGCTACAAAGTATCATCTGCCATACAGAATCTGCCACCTGATAGAGAAGAATGTGACCTACTTTAACCTCAGCCAGCTAGGTTGGTACTCAATTTATCTCCTCCAGACTGATCATGAGGGACAGAGAGCTGAGTTGACCTGGTGTACTGAATTGTAACTACTAACGAAAGAACAAACCAGAAGGTAAACGTTACACAATCACTTAAGTGACAGCTACTGATGATGTAAACACTGATCAAGTGCTAAGCTGCAAGCCTTACCATCCTCATCCATATCAACTGGATCTGGTCTTGCAGGCTTTGTCTCAGGGTTGGGATCAATCTCTCCAGGCTTCAACTTGCGAGGATCGTCTTCTCCCGGCTCAATGTCTTTCTGCTGCGCCTTGTCTCTACAACACGAAGCAAGAAAAACAGATGATACATGCACATGTAGTATTGTCAAATGTTATTACCATACTGCACAACATCGGTACTACAATACTTCCAAGGTGTCACCTAACACTTTCCACTTTATAGTACACTGCATTAATATGCAGAAAGTATACGATTAATAGTAACTTCACTTGCACTGATATTCAGTGTGACTAGATATCACTCAACAGTCAACAGCACTTCACTGTTACTGCAGTCCTCCACATAATACTTCAACTGTTCATTGTTTTAAAATCTATACATGATCAACAATTAGTCAGAAGATTATAGGCAGTCAAAGATCTACTTCTGCCCCCAAAATACCCTCAAAATCAGTGATATTTAACCCCAAATTGTGTATTTTTTGGAAGAAACTTTTCAAGCAAAAATATTTTCAACATAAGGAGGTGAACCAGCTCTCCTGCAACAATGCCACGAATTTGTATACAATTCAAGAACTAGCAGGATGCTCACAGCAAGTATTCGTAGTGCTCCAGACACTGGGCCGCAGTACGTCCAACGACCGGAGCGATCGTTCGCCACTGTGTCGGCATCAGCTTGGCCAGATGCAGCAATTTTTCCTCCTCTTCTCGACTCCACTCTGTCTTCTTGATGCTTGGATCAAGCCACTCGAACCAACGAGCCTTGCATTGTTTACCCGACTTGCGGTGCAACAGCGACGCAATTCGTGCCCACTGATTCTTCCCATATTTCATAACAGCTGCCTTCAGTATCTCATCCTACAGAACAAACAAAGTTTCTTCATCATGGTACTACTTAACAACCTTTGAAATTTGGATCTACAGTAATACCAGAGATAATGTTGACAAATTGAAAAAAGCATTTTCTGCTCTATAATTCGAACAACATGTTCAACATTTTTATCCTTTATCATTAAGGATGTTAAATTCGTTTTTTTTCAAATTCGAATTTCGACTGCCAAAAAATTCGGATTAAATTCGAACTTCGTTTATATATTTGTGGAGAAGATTAAGCAATTTGCATTTGATGTCTTCACTGTGGGGTGAGATGAAGGTCACAGCACGCACGCCACACGCCGGGAAGCAGTCTATCAACAGTGTAATCAGCCAGGACGTCAAGCCATGTCGCCTCTATTGCCGTCGATTGATGTCTGCTCTGTGTCTGGGCCACCAAGATTTGTCACTTTGATAGCTTGCATCAATATACAACACGCGCCAGGGGCGCAGCACGGAGAATAATTGAACGCCGCGGCGGTATGCATGGAGGGGAGGGAATGGGTAAGCAAACTTGAGGCGGGCGTCACTTGAATTGACGGCCGGCAGAGAACAAAGAAATTGTCACACAGTGCAGGTTGGTAACCCTTGGCCGTAGAACGCACGTATTTATTTGTCGCACTTCTACTTCGCATTTTACACGTTGTCGATTTAGCACTTTCATAAGTCGCACTTTATAGGTCACAGTCTGTAAATAGTCAAAACGACTAAAGCTACTGTGCACTACAAATATATGTACCTCCGTATTCCGCCAAACACCGCCTTTTATCATAATACGCGGCATTTTGGCTGATAAAGGCGAAAATTACAGAAATAAAAACTTTATCGATTTCACCAAAAAAACACAACAGCCTACGCTTTACATTCTAAATGACGGGTTGCACCGAGTAATTTTCTACTTCGGTCTTTCGCTACTACTGTTTTCCCATAAATATTGCATTAAAACAATTAATAAAAATTACAATTATATAATACAGTTAATTAAAATGTATATTTAATTTTTATTTTAAAAATATTAAATAACCAATTTGTCACATTTATTATGATATAACGTTTAAGAAATTAATATATTCGTGATGCTTTTATGGCGTCCCTAGCGACATCTAGTGCGTGAACCATTTGTTTATTTATCATGTAAATATGAGAAAGTGAACTTTTGACTGATCACTGTCGTTTTTGACGCATTTTTGATACCACTTGTAACGTACATCAAATAAATGATGATCGTGATATGTTAACAGTTGAGCTATATTGGGTGGCTTTTTGACTGTCGGTTGTTTGTCACGTACAAACTCAAAACATGCATCGTCTGAATATTTTGGTATTTATCAGGTTGCTCTCTCGCTGCCAGTGTTATTTGGACGTTTATTAGGACTGTTTTTGGCTGTAACGTGGTAAGTGGTGACCATATCAATTTGCAGAACTGGGGAGAGAAATGGATGATGTCATTTAACCCAGTTAAATGTGAAGTTCTCACAGTGACATTGAAGTGAAAGAACCTTATTGAGGCAGAGTATACTATCCATGGCCAGCCTCTGAAGACTGTATCATCTGCCAAATATCTTGGCTTGACTATTGATTTCAAACAATAGTGAGCATATTGGTAACATCAGTAAGAAAGCCAATTTTACGAGAGCTGTCATTTGTCGAAACACAAGCAGCTGTCCGCAGAAAGTCAAGGCAGTAGCCTATACTTCATTTGTGCGACCAGAGCTGGAGTATGCTTCTACAGTCTGGTGTCCCCATGCAGCAAATAACATCAGTCGTCTCGTGTCTGTGCAACGTCATGCAACACAATCTGCAATGAATGACTGGAACAGACCTCATTCACAGGCTACTCCATCATCTCGCAGTACCATGAGAAGTCCAACCATAATGATGCAGCAGTTATGATGTATAAAGTTTTTTGCAGTCGTGTTGTGATACCGGCATCAGTCTACCTCACTCCAAACATGCAGAGCATGAGAGGACATAGCAGCAGATACTGCATTCCAATTGGATCTGTTGATGCCTTCAGACACTGCTTCTTTCCTGCAACGATTCGAATATGGAATAACCTGCCATCTGTTGTGATCATGTCTCCTTTCATCAAGGTGTCCAATTTTTGACCGGCAGGTGTCATGCTCTCGTGGAGGACAGATTAGATTCATTCTGTTTTTATCAGCACATTTTGCTCGTTTTTATCAGTTTTGTTCTTGGAGTTCTACAGTTGTTTCCGTCACTTCATGCACATTTGCCATGTACCACATTATGCACAGTAAAGGCACATACAGAGCTGCGTAGCTGAATAGAAGTGAAATGAACTGACATGCTTTAATTTTTGACAAACTTACCAATGAGCAATTAGTAATGCATTACAGTATGGACCGTCTAGCAGCATCGGTGACCGGGCGACTGTGACTACGTGCATGTACGCATCAACCAATGACCAGCAGGCTCGCCCTGCTTGCCAGTTGGTCAGTTTGTCCAAAACTTAGCTGTGTCAGCAGTGAGAAGGATCATCGCCATGGTATAAAACATTTCAGGAAAGCTTGATGCTATAGACTTTCTTCTCATCTACAAGACTTATGTCCGACCACATCTAGAGTTCTGTATTCAGTCATGGGCTCCATATCTGAGCAAGGACATAGAAACAGTAGAATATGGCAACTTTTGCATGTTCAAGCCATCCGGTCATGTTATAGTCAGATTTGTTAAAGTTTTTTTTTGTAATCACGGATTACGCTATGCTGTGTTAGGTAATGTGGTAACATTCAGTACAATGAATGCTAATCAGAAACTGGTCGACTACTTCATCATCAGTGGATTAAATATATCATCTGGACTAGAACCAGACCAACTCTCAGGTTATTTTTTGCTGTTATTTCTGTTTTTTATATTAAAATGCAAAAAGTGATAGAGTACAATATGATAGTCATAATCAATCACTGATGAAGATTTTTATGTTTTTGAAATGTAGCATTTTTCATCTGTGTTTGTACTTTCAAATGCTAGTTGTCTACAGTATCAATAATTTTATCTTCTGCAATCATATAAACAGATTACATTGTACAACATGAGATGTTAATGGATGATCACCACATGGCTTAATGAACTAGCTGCTTTAAAGAAAAGACTGCCTGAAGAAAAATTAAATGTTAACAATAACACATTTAAGGAAAGGAAATAACAAAAGTTAAAAAAATATAGCAAATGGCTTATCTTATCTTGTTGCCATTTTACTGCTTCACTGTTCTTGGAATTTTTGGTGTTTTTTCTTATGTTTCCTGTGGATAACAATGTCAGTTTACGCGTGGCCATTGTTTACAATGTCAGTTACAGAGCTGCTATGTGAATGTGAAGACTGACCATAATAGTTTGTGGCAGGCTCTTACTATTGACCACAGACTGTTGTAAAAGTAACACTTAAATACAAAGATGTATGCACAAGTCACACATTGACTGAAATTTATAATAATTTGCTTTTCGTTCAGCTCAGGTGATTACTTATTTGCTTTTAAATGCAGTGCAGTAATGGTAGCAGGCTTGATAGCTGCACTGTGTGATTTTCACGTATTGTAGGTGACAATCTTCACTGTTCGCCATTGGACAGGCCGTATAAAGCTCGTATATTGGCTCACTATCCCGAGTCTGCTCAGTTTGATGCAGATGCTGTTTGCATGGTAAGTGATCAGGATACAAATGTTATACAGCAAGTTTATGGTGCTAAGACAGAACTCATGTACATTGACAAGCTGCAGAGCGAAATGAACTCTGCAGCTCTTATCATCACCAGCACCCTGAAGTTTGACCGCAGTCTGTTGCACGTTCGACATTGTATTGTTCATTGGTTGGATGTACCAGAACGTGTCACATTTTGGTTATGCTTGTATTTTTACAAGTGTCTGCATGGAATGGGATCACCATATCTGTCGGAGATGTGCTAGCCGATCTCATTGTTGGCTGGTCGTTGTCATCTGCATTCAGCTGTCCGTGAACAACTCTCTGTTCCCTGTTACAGACTCAGGACAACTGGCAGAAGGGCATTTTCTTTCCCTGGCCTGTCATCATGGCACTTATTGTTATTACTGGCAGATTGATTCCAATACGGATATTGATGCCAGTTATATGTGATTATGCAATCGCAGTTGACAGTAGGCAGTCAGCATCTACACAGTTGTTAGGATGATATATGGATTGTATGTAAACAGTCATTGAGTCTTAGATGATATAGGAGCTGTATGTGTGTGTTTTATACAGTAGTCTAGTACACCAAAAATCTCTGCTTCCGATGATCTTTGTTGATGCATTGTAGCTGTGTCATCCACGGGGGTTGAGTTTTCGCACGCAGAAGTATGGAGGTCCACGGGACCCGGTGTTCCACACGTTCATTATCACTCGTGAGGATGGCTCGCGTGTCTACGGCTTTTCGCTCATGTTTGATGAGAGAGTCGATGATGAGGAAATTTGCCTTGCGATGCAGACACTGCAGGTGAACAGCATATCATCATTATTATCATCAACCGATATTGTTTTCTAGAAATATAATGAATATTTTTTCTTTTTCATAGCAAAACTTACATCAAAATTAAACATGCAAAGATGTTAGCGCAATATGACAACATGCTGTCATTTGCCTAGCTATGTGTACCTGCCCACTTCATTGCAGGTCTAACAACCCTGGCCATTGCCCTTTTGCGCTGAAAGTTGGCACAACAGTTATTCCAACTGTCTTCCTAATGTTTAACATATTTTAGTCTTTCTGTGTTATTTAGGAGCTCATATGAGACAAATGTACAGACAGATTTGCAAGATTCGTATTGTGCAGCCTGTTAGGACAGATGTGTTGTAAGCAGCTAAGTTTGACATTTGTTCTTCAGATGGTAATGTTTGTTTTCAGCTAGTGCTCGGTCGTAATTAGACTGAGCTGCAATGCTTTGCAATTAGATGTCTCTAATATGGTAACATTGTGTTTATGTTTCTGTGTGATTACGGTGAGTTCCAGTACTCAGAACTTTTCAGCTGCTGGTTCATTAGCATGAGTGGATCATTGTGGAACTCAGCAAAACTTAGCTCACAGTTGCATAGTTCACTAGCCAGCTAGAGACACTGACTTTGCTGTTAGCTATTGTTATACCTCAATGCAAAATACTTGCACATGATTGGTCGAAATCGCTTCAAGTGACGTTCACAAATATGTACTGTTGCCCACGCACTGTTGCTTCGGCAACATTGAGGTCATCTCGGCTTTTTGGTAATTGTTTACTTGTTGACTTGTAGAAGTGTTTGGTATTGAAGTAAAAAACAAATGTATAAAACAAATGGTGACTGGTGTGTCGATCATCATTGAAACCTTTTTTCCCTCAGTTTTTGAAATGTTGTCCTCGATCTTGGGCAACATTTTACGAACTTCAGGTCAAAAATTTTTCATGATGACCTTGATGCTAGTGACTATTTGTATACTGTACATCATTTCAGCAGACTGCAGACATCATAGTGTTGGCTAATGTTATAAGATGTGAATCGTGTTAGTGGACTAAACCAAGCTGGAAAAAGGTAAAAAGGTAAAGGTCATCAATTTATATAGCACATTGTCGAGTACACGCCTTTAATGCGCTTTCATCATTAACCAGAGCCGCCGGCCGCACAGCCACCGTATGCAGCCTGCAGACACAGGCTAGCGCAGCGGCTGGCTAGGCAGCCCCAGTCAGTTGTACTAAGGTCCCCACTTTCCGTAACCCATATTCATTTAATTGACCCCGGAGGGATGGCAGGCTGAGTTGGCCTTGTTGGTTGACTGATAGTGGACGCTTTACCCACAAAGTGGTCAAACAGCCATCCATCAGTCTAGCGCAGGATAGGGAAAGTTCACCGGCCAGGACCGACGTTCTAACCACTGTGCTATGCCACCAACATGCACTGTCAACTGTGTGTGTGTGTGATGGCAGCTGATGCATGATGCAGAGATGAGCAACACTCAGTCACTAACACTTGGTCGGAGTCCGCGCCATCGGACCGTCGATGTGTCAGCACGCTATGCCACTGCTCCCCGACACTCGTCCGCCGACTCTAGGATCAGTCCATACAGACTGATGGGAGAAACTGGCAACACTGCACAGAGCATTCGCTCAGCCGGCAGAAGTCCCAGGTCACCATCGTTTGAATCATTTTGTGTCATTCTTTGACCAAATAGCAGGTTTATGACAACCTCTCCTGTTGTCTATTTCCACTTTTGGCTTCTCTCTTCTTATTTTCATAATCCTTGCATGTGGTGTCGCTTAGTGGGCACTTTTGTCATTTTGTTGCTTTGCCCAACATCCGCCCTTCTGTTATTCTTGTAAGGATGAGTTGTATCTTGCAATGAGTTCTTTTAATTGTTAGGATCTTGTAATTCTAACTACTGTTGTGTTAGCATATTTGCCGGCCTTCTCATTGCTAATGCTTCTTAATAGTTATCAGTCATTTTTAGTACTAGTCAATTAGTAGTCATATGGTGTTGCAGCCAATAACTGGATTAGAAGCGTGAAAAATACTAGGCTAAAAGTGAACGTATGTATTTACGATGTGTGTTGAGTCTGACTGGTTGGAGGACTTTGAATGGTTGGGGGTAATAGGGATTGAATCAGGGCAACGTATAGTCTGCATTTTGTGTGATTGATTTTTTTGATTGATCATAAATACATTTTGCCGAAACTTACTCATGGTTGTTAAGGCATTTAGTTTTGACTTGTCTGAAAATTGCAGTTAATTTCGTTGTTAATAAGCTGTATTTGCATTGGTTTGTGTTTGAAATGTTCAGACGTAGTCCCAAGCACTTGGAGGCACTCACGGTTGCCTCACAGTCAAGTTCCAAGGCATCATCGGTGGTGCGAGTGTACGATCGTTTACGTGACACTCTCTACTGCCGACGCTCCATTTGTATCGTCTCCAGCATCCCGTTGGTAGCTACAGCTGAGCGTATTCTCCGCTCGTTGCATGAGACTGCTGTGATCCATTCTCAGCCATCTGCTGTGGTCGACTCGATGTCAAACTTGTTGAACGATGTTTCGATGCCTGCGCCGGGGACCAGCTTGCGATTGACTCTGCCAACTGGAACGATTGTCTGCCAAAGACCTGGTATGCAGCGAATCTTTGTTGTTTACTTGTAGTTTGCTGCTTTGCTTTCTTCTGTCTGTTGTTTCCGATGAACGTTGGAGTAGTTTTGCGAGACAGCTGGTGTAATATTTTGTGACTAGATAACCAGTGTCATGATAATCAGCTTCAGTTCTGTTTATTGTATGTAACTATCACTGACTCATGTTTGATATTGATCTACTGTTTTGGTACTACATTTTGTTAATATTGGAAAAAATTTACTCACATAAAAAGAATTGATCTTAGAAAAAGTGTGTGTTCAAGCTCTGTGACTTGGACCATGTCTTTCCATGTAGATTGCTGTTGTCTCCAATCTCCATGTTAGCAACATTCATTATGCATTGTTTTAAATCCTAACAGATAGATCATCATCTGTCTTCCCCTTCTTCTCAGTTCTGTGCAGGTTGTAATTCTAAAACAAAATGGCATGGAAAAATCAAAAGCAGTCGGTGTGTAATATTTAGCCAAGAAGGTCAGGTAAGGGTTAGCATTAGGATTTCACCGATTGAAAAGCGGTATGTCTAGTTGTTGTTACGGCATTACTTTTTCCATTTATAAAGCATGTGTATACTCACGCTGCACACTGCATGGCAACTGCATGCATACTGTGAGAAATAGTATTTTCCGATGTTGCTGTAGTGTTAGTCTGATGAATGCAGGTTCCAGTGAGTTGCCGCTTCTGGACTATCCATTACGACGCTTGTTTCATCTGCTTGGCGTGCAATCTGTGCTCGACATTTTTACTGGTGTTCTTCTGGAGCAGCAAATATTGTTCTATTCTTGCGGTCAGTAAAAGTCTATTTCATGCTTAAACAATGTAGTAGTAGTAGTAGTAGGAGTTGTAGTTGTAGGAGTACTAGCAGTAGCAGTAGCAAATATTGTTTTTTTCTGATGGCCAGTAAAAAAAACAAAGAGTTCTAACAATGTTATTTGGGTGTCGAGAGAGGCATGCGGCCTGTAGAAGTTCTCGCATAACAATTTCTGGTAGTTTACTTTCGAAATCTTGCCAACTGTGGAGTAACTTAACTTCTCTCAGGTAATTTTCGAAAGATGGGTTGGCTGAACAAAAGCTAGGTGTAAATAAGTAAGTGTACTTGTAACCAGTGCAGTGAGATATAAAGTCACAGTTGTGCGCCACAGTCGCAACGGAACAGGTTGAAACTTTTCAAAACTGGTGTTCTGCTTTCGAAGTTTTACTGGCAGATTATTATTAGTACTATGAAGCTTCTGTGTATTGGTATGACTGACTTGGTGCTTGGTGACTGTGCAAATACAAGTAATTTGAGCAAAGCTCACGTGACGCTCGATAGCAGCGGTCCTGCAACTTTGGCAATCAGTGTACAGCATGCAATAAAATGATAATAATTTTATATGAAATTCACTCTTAAAATGGGTGTCACAACTCAAAATCGCAAAAATTACTAAAAACTTCTATTTTTGGGTTCAAGGTCATTCAAGATCATCGATGTTGACACTCCTAAGAAGCTCGTGACTAGTGCTTGTTATGATAAGCAGGACGTCTGTGTGCATCTGCAACTGTTTCCATGCTAGACGAGGCAATATCAGTAAAATAACCACTTTTTAGAGGGATACCCCTTTTTTACGCTAGCTTGCGCAGGCCTACTTGAAGCTAAGGGGTCAGGACTTGGACAGCTAAAATCTACGTTTGGTGCTGAAAATTTCATATGCAGGTTGTCTTGGTCTGTCTCCAGCCATTTCGTCGCAATTCACTCTTGAAATGTGCGCTGCAACCAAAAATTGCAAAAAAATTCAACAAAACTCTTCTTTTGGGGTTCAAGGTCGTTCAGTGTCATCGACATCAACAAATCTAAAAAGCCTGTCACCAGCACTTGTTATGATATGCTGCAAGTCTGTACCTATCTGCAACCGTTTTCACACTATAAGAGCCAATAGTGGCAAAATAGCATTCTTTTAGGTGGGTACCCCTCTTTGACGCCCTTGTTCGAGGGGGAACCTCCTCACCCAGGGGCACAAAATTTTGTCGCTATAAACTAGAGTCCTTGGGGCAGCCCACAGTGAAGATTTTCGTGATCCTAGCTTGCATTGTTTTGGTACAGATCACGAGTGTGACAGACAGATGTACGGATGCCTAGACGATAGCTAAGACGCGCGATGCATTCTGTCCCAATCCCAGGATTTTTGGATTACGAAAAAAAATTAGTTAAATAGTATATTTTTGCTGTAGTAGATGACAAAGTAACAGTTCTAGCCATCTAGTGAAATATTTTGTACGTGCAAGAGATTTTGCTGTGAACTGTAAGTTGCATTTTGACAATTACAGTCACTCCCGTCTCTCTGATGGCTTACTTATTTTTTACTCCTTGCCTGCTACGTTTCTAACGTAGCAAAGAGGAGTATATGAGATCAGTGTAATATTGAGGACTGACCGACTGACGACCGACAACCAACAACCGACCTCTGTTCCTGGAAGAGCCTTCCTGAAAGAACTTCAAACAGCCATATCTCCATAATGGTGCCAGATAGAAGCATGGTCACTACGGACAGCCCATAGGAAGTCGACCCCGGGAGTCGAATGGTCATGTGACTGATGACGTCACGTGACCCCAAAAAGGTCAATGTCGTGACCCCGTTATCTTTGAGGCGCCATATCTCTGTACTTGCGCCAGATAGATGCATGTGTTGAAATATAACAAGACAAATGGCAACTAGCGTCATCAACCATTATTGGAAATTTTTTCCTCTCAGTTTTTAAAATCGGGCAATATTTTATGAACTTCAGGGAGACAATTTCCAGTAACGACCTCGACGCCAGTCACTATTAGTATAATATTAAACGGGTCTCAATTTGATGCCGGGTCTCGTAATACAATCCGGAAGGAATGAAAAAGCTTTTAAAAGAATACAAAAGAAAATGATGCACACGAGGAGTACATTAGATTGGTCACAATCTAGTAATATTTTTTGTTCTTATCATGTACAGTATTTTATGCATGAAATATGTTTAGTAGGGATACTAAATAACAACCATTCTGTAAGACTTATCTTGAAAACGGGATCCTAGGATTGAGAAATGAGTCCCTGGATTGCAATCGCTACAGTGCAACACTGAATAATTGTGTAACTTGCTGTTGATATCGTGTAGAGTTTGAGCGTCTGATCCTGGTTGCGGAGGGTATAACGTCATTGATATTTCCGTTCATCTGGCAGCATGTCTACGTGCCAATCTTACCTGCATCGATGCTACACTTCCTCGATGCACCGGTGCCGTTTATCATGGGTCTACAGGCAGACGACAGCAGGGCACTGCTAGACGCCTGCTCACAGGTTGGTGTTCTTTTTCTCTCAGGTTAGTCAATGACTGGCCCGGTTAGTACTTGGATGGGTGACTGTCAGCAGGCAGGCAAACCACCATCACAGTGCAGCACGGTAGTGCTGAAACTGTTTAAGGGCGATGAACGTTAAGTATAGGAAATGGTGTTTGGGGAGGGGTCCTGTGACTCTGAAACCCCTTAACTGATTTCCGTAAAACTTGGTATCAGTGATCACATCGCCCACCCGACCCCACACGCAAAATTCGGTTACAATCGGTTTAAAGGGGGCGTGGCTGTGCATGCACGAAATTCGCCATTAGGCGTCTATTCTTTCACCTGCACAGGCCTGGTTGAACGTAGGGGGTCAGGATTTGGACAGCTAAAATCTACATTCAGTGCTGAAAATTTCATATGCAGGTTGTGTTGGTCTTTCTCCAGCCATTTCGGCGCAGTTTATTCTTGAAATGTGAGTGCCAGCCCAACATTGCAAAAATTTACTAAAATTTCCTGTTTTGGGAGTTTAAGGTCATCAATGTTGTCACAATTAAGAAGCTCGTCTCTAGTGCTTTTTATGATGAGCAGCATGTCTGTGCCTATCTGCAACCATTTTGATGTTATACAAGCCAGGGGCATAAAATAATGTCTTTTAGAGGGGGTGCCTCTCTTTCTTCTTTTTGTTCAAGAGGACTCCCCTCACCCAGTGGCATGAAATTTTGTCACAGAATAGTAGAGGCTCTAGGTTATCATGATATGGTGAAAACCAGAACTCCATCTCAGTTGGGCTTGGATCAGTACCGGCTCGTGACAAATGGACAAACAGACAGAATTACCGTAGCTAATACGCACTATAGCTGGCTATGCTAGCTCTCGCGGATAAAAATTCCATTTTTTTGTCATTTTTGTGACACACCAGTAATGGAAAGGCAGGTGTTGGACAAAGCAACAAGATTCAGAAAGTGCTTATTACAAGTGCTAAGCAGCATCAGGAGCAAACCAGAAGAGATTGTCATTAATCCAGCAATTGTCAGAAGGTTGAAAAAGACATCAGCTTAAAGCGATCAAATGTAGGTTTGTTTGTGTATGGCAGGCAAATGTCTGGCTCGTAGACACAGACAGCGGGGATGTGGATAAACCCGGGGATGACCCGCCGGAATTCCCGTTCATCAAGATGCTGCGGCAAGATCTGGAGCATGAGTTGCGTCGTCATGGTAATCAGCGGGACAGCGGCTGCATACGAGATAGTGTTATCAGTGCTGGCGATGGCGACTCTATCGGGAATCCCACCGGGTAAACTCCTTTTCATGGAATAACCTTAAAATTACTGATTACTAAATTTTTCACAGCTCGTTTTGTAGTTATTATGATGGTGGCTTGGTGTGGTGGTTAATGTGTTGTGTTTGATCAGTGAAGTTAGAGTACATTAGATCTAGTTTCTGCTTGCATGTTGGTCATTTCAAGATGGCAAACAATCTTGGTATTCAAACAGCCATTCAGGCTAACTCAGCCTAGTGGTCCCTCCATAGGTAAGCTGGTGTCTGGCTTATAGCTGAGGAAACAGAGATCAGCACTGCCTTATGGGCCTTGTTTTCACATTCTACGGCATTCAGCACTACGAGTCTAATACAATACAATATTCTTTTATTGCAATCTCAGATTGATGCGACATCATCATCATCATTATTTCTGGCAAGCACCACTAAGAGTGCGTAGCGCCAAATGTAGACATCAATCTCCAGAGTGGACGGTTCTGAGCCAAGTCAACTGCGTCATCCATATTGAGGTCGCTGGATTTCAGATCCTGCTGAATGGTTTTCATCCGTGTAATACGAGGACGTCCCAGTGGTCTCTTCCGGTTTCCTGCGACAGTGGCATTATATAAGTACAGCAGTACATAGCAAAGATGCAACTGCCACACAGTACAGTACCATGATTTGTGACTATCGGCAAGTGGAAAAATACAATTTATACATTTGCACTGATAGTAGTATTGTCAGTATGCTGCTGGTGCAGTAAAATAAGATATACAGTTACAGAATTTTAAAAAAAATATTGCAGTAAAATGCACAGTGTAATAACGAAACTAATAAGATGACTATTGTGCTGACTTTGAATAGCATTCACACTTAGAAAGTGGTAATGAGATGTAGGTTTCAGGAAATGGTCATGAGTTGATTGTGCTGGAAGTCATTTGTGTGTTAAACGTGATCTTCATTGTTTGGAACTATTTCATTCAGCAATCAGTCCATTCATAAATGATTGTTTATTTTTGGACCAGCATGTCTGTAGCAGTTTGCCAGGTGAAATCTGTTAGTATAGTTGTTGCTGCTGTCACAAACTTGCTGCTGCTGCTGCAGTTCGGCTTGGAGTCTGAGTGATAAGATGGAGATGCTACAGCAGAATGAAGCTCTGGCTAAAGTCACGGCACTTGCTCGCAAGTCTGGCGTCATGTCGACATTTGATGAAATCCGCGACAGTGTCACCGATGCAGCTATCAGTCAACACCGTGGTGCTATTGTGGCACCCTCGCGATCTCCCGACGAGCACGTCCGAGACCTTGTTTTTAACAGTGCCATCCGCGAAATATTTCTCCATTATTTCGTTCAGGTTAGCTTCATTTTTTTCCACTTATGCATATTTGATAGAAGTTCTTTACAGTTACGTATTTGTCATGTGTGTTAAGTGTTAATTGTTAGCTGCATGTGGTCAATATAAGCTTGTTTGCCTGCATTATTTTGTTCGGGTGTGTTATCTTTTTTTCCCGCTATGTTCAAGTGCCTTTCCTTATTTCTTTCTCTGAGGTAAATGTTGTATATTTGTGAAAATAGTTGTAGTTGTTGCCGGTAGGTGATTAATAAGTGTTTTTTGATGAATTAATCAATTAATCGTCAAAAAAAATTAATGGATGAAATTTTTTAGTTGATTAAAATTGTACTAAAATTTTGAACTTTTTAACAGGCTGAAATGATGGATGATCAACATTTGTAATATAGTTTTATTTTACGTTTGACATGTCACGAAGATTTTTAGTTGTATAGTGTTAGTTTAACGGTCTGTATCATCACTTTTGCGATTTTGCCTCCATTTGCAAAAGATAACAACAAGCAGTAGTTGAATTCTGCAGTTTTTGTGGTCTTGACTACAAAAATTATTCGAAATATAATTGACTAATTATCATGCCAGTCCAAAATTTTGGGGGCCCACCCCAAAAAACTTTTAGGGGCCAAAAACATGCAAAATTTGGCCTGATTTCGGAAGACTTTGAAGTTCGGCGGCGAATATCTCCGGAGTGGATGAAGATATTCATAATCGGACAAATGCTTTATCTACCGCGATTCTTCCCACTTTAGGCAAAACAAGTCCAGTGAAGCTTGGTCCAGTAACCTTGGAGATCTCGATGTGAAATTGTACCCACCTAAAGCATCTTATTCGGAAGACCATATTTCGGCTGCTAGGAGGTGCTGCGCCCTCAAATTTTTATACGCACTAGAAAATGATCATGTCTTACTTCCCAACCCCCACTCGGGATGGGGGCCCCCTTACAACTTTTTTCAAAGGGGGGTCAAAAATTGGCTTATAATGTAGCGTATTAGCCGCAAGAACTTTGGAGCCAGGGGGAATAGTTTCATGAAACTTTGCCATGTGACGTGCTGCTAGATGGGATTTGAGTGTGGGCCACGTGACTTTGCTACCGGGGAATTTCACCCTTTCCCATATTTTCCCCCAACCGGACTTAGAATGCTGGGTGGACTCTTGTTGGACTTTGCCTTAAATTTCTAGTTATGATTAATTTTCCGAAATTAATCCATGAAAAATTTTTTTATTGGTAGCCGCTTTTGTTTTGTGTCGATCAGGTTTTCGGTTCGTACGAGTCATTCGTAATTCCTACAAATGCCAAAGACCAGGAGTCGTGGTCGACTAATCGCGATGAGATGCACAACTTTGACAAGACAGCATTCCTGAGTGACCACCCAGAAGACCACCTACAGTTTCTGTCATCGTTCATCGAGACTCAGATGTTTGCCAGTTTCGTCGACAGCAAGATTGTCTCCCAGTGGACCGAGATGGATTACAATCTGTCTGTGTTTGAGACCCGGCTCAAGGGCCACAATCCCAACGATCAGAGGTTTCGACGATTCTTTCGCACAGCGGCTGCAAAAGAAGCCGGTATGTTTGGTTTATTTCAGAGCTGTCAGATTAATGTGTTAATTAACACGTTAATGCATTAATAAATTAACACACGCTAAAAAAATTAACGCACATTAAAAAAGTTAATGCACATGATTAAATTATTTCATTTACTGAATTCTGTGAAGCAAAAGTTCCAATATTCTGTTAAATTGCGGTTTTTTGACAATCGAATGAATTCAAGTAATCAAACTGTAGTTGCCATTCCATTACTACCGTACATAAATATTATTTAGATGACAGGCTAATAGATTTCTATGCTAGCGATGATGTCAGTTATTGTTGAAAATCATGTTTCTATTTGCTTTCTAACGTTCTATATTCTACAGGTGGGGTCCCCAAATGTCGCGGGGCTCAGGTAACTTCCCACCTCTACTCTTTTTTTCGATGGGTTTGGGTGCATTATTAATGCGTTAATTAATGCGTTAAAAAATTAACACTTTGACAGGTCTAGTTTATTTCTGATTTTAGCTCATTGATACTGATGTATTGTATTAGTAAGATACAGCATTTCTAAACATCTGTTAGTATGAATATATGTGATACACTAAGTAGTAAATACGTTTATTGAACATTGTGTTGTGAATGCTTTGTATTTTCATTGAAACAGTAGTCGAGAAAGGAATTTTATTTGTTATTTGTTTCTATCATATGTACGTGTTGTGAGTGTGTGTTTAAAATGTTTTGTTGCATTGTGCATGCTGTTGATAAATTATCATATTTTGCAGAGGAACGTAATCAGATATGAAGATGTTTATATATGGTTAATTGGCTATTGGTCATCGGTCCATGAACATGTATTTGACATGTCAGACTGCTGTTGTTCAATTTGCTGTCTCTTGGTGCTTTGATGCTTTTGGTTAGGCAACCGAAAGGTCATTTGACTTATAAAAACATAGCAATCCCACTTCTTTCTATTTGTCATTACATGGATTAATTTTGGGAAAAGCAGGTTAAATTATAACCGCTAAAAGTCTAGTTTTTTTGTTCATAATAGTAGAGCAGCAGCAGCAGGTGTTTAGTGTCTTGGTGTCTTTTGATCACTGCAGTTTTTGTTTTTATTTGTGAAGTCAGAAATACTAGAACGAGTTGAAATTGACGTTTATTATGGCAATACAGTATCATGTCACTTAACTGAGAGCATAGCAGCAATGAAGCAGGTAGCTGATTGTGTCTCATTGCAGAGAGTGTCATTGAGAAGAGAGCGACTGTAGTAGATGTTGTTGCTCCAGCTCCTAAAACCATCACCGATGTGGAAGTCGTTTATTGTCCGGGATTCTTTCCGATTCCTCCTGTATCCGCAGTCTGCAGAGCAAGCATACAGTAATATCTGTTGTCATGTTCTTTTTTTCTTATATATGCAGTATACTATTAGCAGAATAATAGCTATTATTTAGCTGAAGAAAATAATTTAAAATTTATGTAGAAGTAAGTAAGTAAATTTAATTTATAATGCGCACAATGTCAGCGAGAAACTCACTGAATCTGAGGTGCTGTTACTATGGCCTAGGAGTGCCACACTGTTAACCATGTCAGTTCGTGTTCTTACTGGTTGTGACATATTTGGCAGATGAGGCGATTTATGGGTGACCGTGCTTCATGCACCTTAGGTTGATGAAAGTCATTGCACATTTTTAGCGCATACAGAACAACTTTGTAATATTATCTTACAACACGTAGTATTTATATATATGGATAATGAAGTTTGTAAAATTAAATTTGTGTTAATCTCATAGTTTGTAATAAAACATTATTCTGCATGCTGATTGGCATAGAATGCATGTGGACATTCAACATTTGAGCCTTTGACATGGCGTTTTATTTGTTTGGAGTCATTTTCAGCTTAAAAGTATTGTACAGATGCTGTAAGTTGAGCTCTTAAAGCAATCATTGATTTAATTGTTTAGTAATTACTTTTTATTTAGATTTTGGTGAAAAATATTGGCTCATTCACATTTCTTGTATATACATTCTTTGATATTTCAATTATATGTTGTGTGCTACATTCAGAACTCGATCGCATGAAATTTATCGGGAGACACGAAGTGCATCTCCACGCTCTCGAGAGTCTCCTCGGAAAACTTTTGAACAGAGAGATGTATGTTGTTTTACCATTTTTGGCTTTATTGGTTTAGTCAAGTATTTAGTATACTAATGATGATTATGATGATGAAGGATGAATTAACTTTAGCGTGTCGTTAAGTCCTAAGACTACAAGGATACGTAACAATAAGCCTAAATAGTGAAGTCACGTAATAGTAGTCAGTGCAATGAGACGTTGTTAGTCATGACTGTAAGACCAGGCAAAAATTTTGGTTTTCAGTCTGCTGCGGAAAACTTGCAACAACGGAGACGACTGGACCAGACCACTGTGTCTCAAAAATAACATCCCCGACATTTTCAACTGTAACATGAAAACCAAAATTATAAGATTTTGATAATTTTTGGTACGAACATTCCTGACACAACTTGCCATCAAATGACCATTCAGTTTCCCACCTCACCCAATGTTTCTTTTTGCGTTACCTGGGGAAGTCACAACCAGTGAAATATCACTTTTTATCCAATGCGATATGATTGCTTAATTAACATAATGCGTAAAAACACATTTTGTTCACATTTCTGACACTGGCTGATATTTTATTCAGTTATCCATTTTTTGACTGCCTGCAGTAAAATTGGTTGAAGTGTTTGCCCGCTATGCGAACACATGCAAGTAGACGCTTTCTGCATTCATTGACAGCAGTATCGATAATGTTCTGCTTCAGACCAATCCAGGCTCTACCTGTCGCTTCTTGACTTTGCAAACATTTCTAAACTTCATCTGTAGACACACTGCTGTAAGACAGTCAAACCTTGTAATAGACCTGCAAGCCCACAAATTAGGATAGATGGAATTAATTGACGTTTTTCATTCATTTAAACACATTATGCTTGGGTCTGCTTTTGCCAGGTAGTGCAAAAGCAGACGTTGGGTGAGGTGGAAACTAAAACATTTATTTAATAGCCAGTTGTGTTGGAAATATTTTTGTCAAATATGATTGAAATCTGCTAATTTTTATTCAGGGTACGATTGATAATGTTGGGGATGTTTTTTCAGGTTTTCTGTTTATTTTAACACATATTTCGCTTGATCTGCTTTCCATAGGTAGTGCAGAACCATATATTGGGTGAGGTGGGAAACTGAACAGTCATTTGATGGCAAGTTGTGTCAGGAATATTCGTACCAAACATTGTCAAAATTTGTTTATTAGTTTTCAAGTTGCAGTTGAAAATGTCGGGGATGCTTTTTGGGGGACACGGTGTATTTAGTATATGCTGCTCACTGCATGGTAATGTTGTGATTTGTGAAGTTTTCGGAATGGTATTCAAAACTGTTGAAGTGGCAACTGTTTAAATGTTCTGATGGTGATCAATACATTGTGCTCAAATGATTGATATTGGTGACTGGATTACCTGATGTTTCTTGTTGTAGAAATATATTGAAGAAGTTAAATCGAAAAGCTCCTCGCTGCATTCAACTTTGTCAGAGATGACACCGAAAGCGATGGTAAATAACAATTTAAAGTTCAATGAAGCGCTGCTCAAGGAATGCAAGACAAAGGTTTGTTTAATGTTTTTGTCAGATCAGTAGACTATAGTGCAATCTTTTTAACAGTAGTCATCTATAGGTATTGATTCTATGGACAATTTAGTTAGCATTCTCTGTATTTTCTTTAGTTGCCAGTTTTTTGTCAGATTGAATCTGAGAAAAAAATGATTGAAATTTTATTTGTGTGATTGCGCACATTTGCATTAGTTTGTTTATTCTGCAAACCATATACCACCCTGTAATTTGATATGACTAGCCATGCAGTTATGGTGAGACATGTTTTAAAAGAACTTCATTGTTAGCATGATGTTTTTATGCGTGACAGCTATCGATAACCTTGAGTGACTTGAACTCTCAAAATAGGGGCTTTTAGTGTTTTTTGCTATTTTTGGCTGCGATGCACACTTTAAGAGTAAATTATGACGAAGCAGATGGAGATAGCCCATTAATACCAAGGCAACCTGCGAACAGGAACTGCTATAGGCTGTCATGCGTCTCATTGAGCTCTGCTCAAATTACTTGTTAGTCCGCCCAGGACTTACGTTTTACTGCAGATGTTTTTTTTTTATTTTTTTTGCAACGCGAGATCTCCGAGATGCGTGGGCTGACCGGCATGAAATTTTGCACGATGGTAACTACTAGGCCCAATTTTAGGGGGGCGCACCCCAAAAAAATTTCAGGGGCCAAAAACATGCAAAATTTGGCCTGATTTCGGACGACTTGTAAGTTTGGCAGCTAATATCTCCGAAACGGATGAAGATATTCAAAATCGGATAGTCATTCCGTCTATCGCGATT
>Ga0056128_1000612_pt1 | contig 33551 bp, 24 predicted proteins | sample WorMetLIZISLAND2_FD_71113 | JGI IMG/M metagenome (GOLD analysis project Ga0056128, IMG submission 71113) | Marine gutless worms symbiont microbial communities from Max Planck institute for Marine Microbiology, Germany - Olavius geniculatus... ...
CAATTTCTGTAGATTTAAATTAGACATTTAACCTCGCATATATAATATGTCGATTTGAGCTTCATAAATATATGAAATTAATGCGTGAATTCAAACAAAATGCGGCATTACGTTACGTTACGTTACGTTATGCGAAATATTCTAATTTATCAGTGCCCGTGAATGAATGTTAATTCATGACGTCATGAATGTTAATTCATGACGTCTATAGGGCTAAACTCATGACGTCACCGCAGGTCATCGTGGCGGCGCTTTTTCTACGTCGTTTTCATAGATCGTCGACTTCAAAGGTAAATTTTTCCGTGTTGACAGAACGCTGGGCGCCGATTTTACTGTTAAAGTTATCATAAAATTCTGCACTTTCAGGAAAATGGATAAAATGTATATGTTAATTTTGGTGACCACGGACCTTTAATCACTAATAGAAAGTTGTACACTGGCTTTCAATTGCCACCAAGATCAATGACCTTGGATGACCTTGAACATAAAAATAGGGTTTTTTATGGATTTTTTGGTGATTTTGGGTAGCGCCACACAATTCGAGAGTGGCAGCATTCACGCGAGACGGTAGCGCCATCTCAAGTGTGTAAATACATCATACCTAATGTCAGTTGCTGGATCGATGAGCTTAGATTTGTTCGCAGTGGGCCTTCAAACATGCACCGCTGTCACACATTCCCCTTTGCGTTAGCAGAGCTTTTCTTGTCCAGTTGTGTGATTAAAGTGCTGATTAATTTTTATGCCCTTACCACAATAGCTAGTGCCAGAGACATACCAGCCAGAATTTAGCTATGTTATATTTTATTTGTTGCATTTATGAGTGCTTATTTTAGCTCGATTTCCAGTCATGTGGTTGTATTGACAACCTGCTGATTAATTTTTATGCCCATACCATCCTAGGTGGTGCTGCAGAGACATTCAATGTTGCCATTGCTAATTGGCTGCATTATGGGTTTTCCCCATCTTTCTTGCTGTCTGTTCCGTACAGGCTCTTAACACAAAGTCAGAAAGGCATGGAAAAAACAAAATGGCACGAATGTGCCCCAGGGCTGGAGCAACTGGTGTGCCAGTTTTTGGTTTTAAAGGCCAAAGATGAAGCTAACTGGCTAAATTGTCACAAAAATGATGCATATATGCTGTAATTTCTTTTACTAACAAAAAATCACCAGAATGCTGCATTAATTTCAGATTTTTATGGCGTGACTTATGCAGATATGAGGGTGAGAGAACCAGCTGAGAGTTTACCAACATCATTTGACACCAACTTTGAAGCTGCTCGCGATCTTGACCACACTGTCAGCGGTGTCAGTGATAACATGTCAGTCAATGTGACGGATCATAATCTTGATCCATCACGACTCCCGCCGGCCCAGAGACAGCTGTTCATGAGAATCCAACAGAAGCAACATCGAGACGACGCCAACAGTAAACCAATCTCAGAGCTCACTGCTAAATGTGAGATACTTTACTATTTTGGTTTTTATTCATAACACTGAAGCTATCAGAGGTCTCAACCTTTCATGTTTTGTGCTTGGTTTTAGACAGTGTGTCCAGGAAACTGCTTTGATTGCATAGAAGTGCAGCACATGCTTCAGGTGCTAGGGATTTCCCCTTGGACATCACTGGAACAGGACCCCACCAGGGATCTCCTGGACCACACTGGGGCAGAACTCCATGACCCAAACCCATGATTGCCATTGCACTTTTTAAAGTGCAAACCCTGATATCATGCCCAGCATATTATGTCAGTTTCTCTTTACGAGCGAAAGCAGCTACTGCTTTCAGTGCATCTTAGCCATCGCAATTCTGTCTGTCTGTCCGTCCATCACACGGGTGGATCAGTCAAAAACGGTGCGAGATAGGATCACCAAATCTTCACCTTCGGCTGCCTGGAAGACTCTAGTTTCAGGAACCGTAAAGCTTTTACATAAATTCGAAGGGGGTCACCCCGAACGAGGGCACTAAATGAGAAGGGGTGGCAAAATTTGCGATTTTTGGCCAATAAGTCGCTGTATCTCAGTAACGGTGCAAGATAGGGCCTAGGTTACTATTAATCACTAATAGGAAGTCATACACTGGCTCTCAATTGGCGCTAAATTAAATGACCTTGAATGACCTTGAACGCCCAAATAGGGGGTTTTATGGATTTTTTTGCCAATTTCGGGCTGCGACACAAGGCTATATCATTTGCAAGGTGGCGCCACAGTACTGGCGTTGGTGGCATGGCGTAGTTGGTAACGCGTTTCGGCTGAAACGAAGTTACTCTACGCCAGGCCCGGTTAGTACTGCGATGGGTGACTACTGAACCGGAACTGCTATAGGCTTTCGCGCATCTCGTGAGCATTAGCTCAAATTTCTTGTTTACATGCTTTCCTGACACATGCTAGTAGAGCTCTTTCTGTTTAGTTTTGTGTGTCACCTGCTTATTTGATGCTCTATTTTATCATTACGCTTATTTGCTCATTGCTAGCAATAAGAGCTCAGAATTAAGTGAAATAAACTAACAAACATGGAATCAAGCTGATATTCGTTGTGTGACTGTGCAGTGGCAGCTGCAGAGAAGAATTGGTATTCAGACGACGAGGATGAGACCCAGCAGTCGAAGACTGCAGAAGACAGCACAAACGATGCTACGCAGAATCCAGCACTCAGCACGGTACAAATGCCATGTATCACTGCTATGTAGATTTGCTTGATGGCGTGATGTAGCGGTAACGTGTTGTGTTGATCAATGAAGTTACCCTACACCAGGCCTGGTTAGTACATGGATGGGTGGCTGTTTGTGCTCAGACAAAACATGTTAGTAAGTAACCGTCCATCTAGAGTGACTCAGCCTTCTACTCCTCATGGTATGGTAAAATGAGTATCAGCTTTTGGGCTGAGTTATAGTAAATGGCAGTGGTGCATGTAGCGTTATAGATAGCTGCGGTTCAGCTCAGCTGATTTGGTTTAAAGGTTGACAGTTGCCCAGTGGTCGTGCTGCATTCATCAGATGAATTGGGTTAGCTCTCGCAGTGGCAGTAGCACCACAAACATTGCCATTTGTTTTGTACTGCTGTTACTATCTGTGGATGCAAGTTGTCTCGTGTAGAATATTGGACTTCTAACTTTCCTTCTGCTGTTTAAATCTCGCCGTAGGTCATTTGTAAGAAATCTTGAGCAAGTTGCTGCTCACAAATGATTAGTGGCATGGTAATAGAGTTCATGTTGTAGATGTTGCAGCTTTTGGTCCATTGCATGGCATTGCATAATCATAGCATTATTACGAGGGGCGTTCAAAAAGTTTTGCAAGTTGATATGTTAGACTGGAAAACTTTTCAAAATCTATACACCGATAAAATGCATATTTCTCATGAACTCATGTAAGCTTATTGTGACTTATGACGTCATAAAGTGTTTTATGTCTGCCCTTCTAGCCTTGCGCCCACCACAGACTTGAGTCATTCATTGTTCGGACAGCGGACACCACAAAGAAAATTTTTCAAATTTTGAAAAATATAATAGTTGCTGCAAGTGAGGTCTCTACTGTATGTAGAGTGATCTTATTGTACGAAGCCAGAGTCACGAACAGCTAGCTGGGTAATTGTAACTTAGGCACTGGATCTTCGGGGCTCGTTCCTAGGTCATTGCGCAATAGGGTTCTCAAGTTCGTACGTTGCAAACTTTGTTTAACCTTTCACAAAGACGACTTTTAATAAACTTTTTTGACAACGTCAAATCCTGACGAGCCATCATAATTGATAGAAGCATTCTCATTTATAGCCAGCACAGATTTTGGCTACTAAATATTTATAATTACAAATGAGGAATTCGTGGACGTAATTGTCAGGGCTCTCATAAAATCACATGTTCCAGGGTCTCATATTGGAAAATCCGGCTGTAGGCTGGAGAAATGGCGCGCAACAGTTAGCTTAATTTTACGCTGTTTGCGCTAGCACTCCAAATCATTCCTGTTTAATGCTCTATGACGTCATACATTATAATGACGTCACATCCATTTAACCTCATACGTGGTCAGAAGAAATATACGTTTTATTGCTACATAAATTTTAAAAAGGTTTTAGTCTAACATATCGATTTGCAAAACTTTGTGAATGCCCCTCGTACTGCTATATTTCAGTGTCTTATACCATTGCATCTGTGTTGCATAATTCTTGCTATATTCAAGTAGTAGGAGTAAAATCCCAAGTAGGCTAGTCTAATGGTAACAGTTAAACAACTGCTTGTGTATTTTTGATTCACTGAGTAGCCAAGTCCAATCACTACCTATCACCTGTTGTTGTTGTTGTTGATGTTTTCAGCCGTCATCAACATTACCAGTCACGTCAGTGTTGTCAGGTCCTCCTCCATTGTTCAACGTCCCACCTCCACTCTTCCACCGACCACTGCAACCACCACAAGCACAGGCTGGCATGCCACCGCTGTACGGATTACCTCCATACGGCATTCCGCCAACACGGAATCCCCTTATTTCTCCACATTCCTTACCTGGTATGATGCCTCCCCCAGGAATGCCAAACCAGGGCTTTCCTCCGCCTGGATTACCAATGCCCGGACAGGGTTTGCTGCCATTACCCGGTCAAGGAATTACCCCACAGGGATTCCCACCAGGATTACCACCTCGCCAGGGATTTCCACTGCAAGGCATGCCGGGTCCGGGTTTTCCACCTGGTCCAGGAATGGCATCGATACCAGGCATGCCACAGCCTGTTGCAGCTCAAGGTTTTCTTTCTTCAGCTTGTTAACTATTTCGTTTTTCGATAAAAACATTTTATGTCGTTTTATTTCATTTCATATTCATATTGCTTTTTCTGCTGTCTAATTTTCCTACCCAGTAGTCTTTGTTATAATTGTAGTTTTTTTGAGTGCTTTTGTTAGTTTCTAGAACAATATTGTTGATCTTAACTCATGTTTAATTTAAGTTGATAAAACACATGGCCTGTTTGTGAATGGATGAGTCATCCTGTTAACCATTTGCCACTTAGTGTTAGCATTTTAGTAAACTATTAATTGCTTGAATTCACAAATGCTGCTTCTTAGCTGATTTTTATCGTAAGAGTGGGTGAGTAATCTTGCTAGATTTGCCTAGCCCATTCATCATTTACGTTCACTGCTACTTGTGTTTGATATATTGGTTGATCACTCGATCGATCATTTGATCACTCGATTGATCGATCTGTTGATTCGTCTGTCTGTCTATCTGTTCTTTTACTTACTTTCCTGTTTACTTGTTTATTATTGTTTGCTTTTTGGTGTAGTGATTTATTCATTTGTATTTCTTGTTTATTTATTTGCTGTATTATTGCTTGGTTGAAGGTATGGGCAGTGCGGCAATGGCCCAGGCAGCAGGACTGCCGTCTCAAGGCGGTGTTCAGCCCCTGATGCAAGTCGCAACATCACAACCTATGATGGCAGTTGGTGTAATGGCACCAGGCCAACAGGGCTCTCAGGACACGGCGGGAACTGCTGGTCCAGATCCAGCCTGTGGGCAGCAGCAAATGCAGATGAAATTTGACATTAGTCAGATACTGTCAGTCATCAGAAACAACATGTCTTCAACAGCAGCACCTCAGCAAAATAACAACGAGTGAGAATCCGATTATATCAGTTTGTTGTTTGAACTAACTTTTTTTTACTTTCTTACCAAGTTTTGTCTCAGAACTAACCTTTGATGATCTGTTGAGCGGGATACGGAAAATAAAACTACTTACTCACTCAAACAGTTTGAAAACATGCATCTTTTTGCTACTTCTGAACTTAACAGTGCTGCATTTTACCAACGTTTAGTAATAGGAACCTAAGGTCACATTCTACTGGATAACTTTAATCTAGTCATGTAACCGTTTTTCCATGCCTGCAAGTTGTTTTTAACTGACATACAAGTGTGGCGCATTGTCAGCCACACTGATTGATTGGTTGAGTAAATTACTTGTTAGTTTGTGCATAGTTAGCCAGTAAAAATATAATCATCAGCTATATTGTTATCATTTGCAGGTAGCGTGGCGTGTGCTGTTGTGTCGCTGTATTCACATCAGTTCATAAACATGCCTCAGATACTCGCTTCAAACAGACAGTGCAAAAGTCAAAATAGTCTTACTAAACAGTCAGTTAAGAACCGAATTAAGACGCGTGTCTGAGGGTGCGTTTTTTAACGTTTTGGCACTGATGAGAGATGTTAGTTGACGATGAGGTTGGTTGTCATGTTGTTGTGTTTAGCTCATCAGTATTATCGTCCCAGCAACCTCAGCAGTCATCATCATCAGCAGCAGCAGCAGCAGCAGGGACTGGTCGTGATCCTCGAGGCATGGCCACCCACGACCCTCGTCTGAGAGCCGCATCAAAACTGACCGACCAGCAGGCACCTGAGACGTCACTCTCACCACCGGCCTCGCCAACACAGCACTCCAGTCCCAGCTCACCACTCGACCTGGAGGTCAACGGACTCAGCCGCGAGGTCCTCTATGTCCTGCGGCGGATCACCATTTCCGGCTCCCGACCGCCGTCGATCCCGGCGCACGTGACGGCTGACGAGCTGAAGCAGAGGAACGATCCACGTCTGCTGCACTACCGGTCCACCATCCATTCCGGCATACTGCCAAAGCCACCGCCAACAGCATCGCCTTCCACGGTTCCACCACCGGAACAGCTGGCGGGGCCACCACGTAAGAGTTCACCACCGCCGTTCACACTTCCCGACATTATCTTACCACCGATCGGAACCCAGCTGCCACTTCTGCCGGCCACAACAAAACCAAGCAGTTTGCCCAGTCCCGGATTCGAGCCGCCAAAGCCGCCGATATTATCACCGATGCTGCCGACAAGTGCTGACATCAGGATGCCGGAAGCCTTGCAGGATCCACTCCCAACCAGATCCGCTGAGGTCCCGGAGCGACGACCTTCAGGTGGATTCGAGACTTCGACGTTGTCAGACAAGAAGGTGATAGACTACAGGAATGATCCACGCTACAAGAAGAAAAAGATGCGGTCAGTATTGAAGGACGATGACGGAGGATTTATGTCTCCAAAGTCTCGTGCGGACATTTTGTCGGCGGCAGCAGGGGGAAGTTACTCACAGGAGGACTTCGAGATCGAGTACGTGCGATCTGGGGAATTACCTAGTCCATCGTCTGGGTTTACCGATCAGCTGGAAAAGTCCAGGATCTTGGAGCCATGTCCGAGCGGTGGGCATAGTTCGGACGGAGAGGGACAGGTGTCGCCACTGTCAAAGTACGGTGCCACCTTGGGCCAGCCTTCATTTTTGCTGCCCAGCTCTGAACTAACAGACGAGGAATCTCCGAATGACGAAGTTTCGTTGAAAGACATGTTCAAAACAATCGACCCTACGACTTCGCCGTTCTGCTAATGAGCTGCTACCAGTCACCAGGCGCCATACTTAGTTTTTTAATTAAGACCGTTTATCACATTAGTGAGTCGTTTTTTCATCACTTAACGGTGTGGTTGCTAGATGCTGGTAGACTGTAACATTTGCGTAAAATGATTTGTTAGATCGGACGCCATATGCCTATTGTCAACAGCCGCAGTTGGGCTCCAATAAGCTCTGCTCTACCAATATAGGCATCAGTTATCTACAAGTAAGGAGATAGGGGGGGCACGGACTTCAAATTTTGGCACTACATGTCGCTGTTATGTTGGTGATCTGCATTCACTTCTTGATACTGGATTGTTTTCCAGGATTCTTTACAATAGGAGATAGCAGATAGCAGATCGTATGAAGTCGTTTGTATTCGCCAGGTGGCAACAACATTCTCGGCAGAGGTTTGAGATCGCTTATTAGCGTGATCGTTTGTAGATAGCTTTGTGGCTGAAGTCAACTTTTCTGTCTTGTTTGACGGAGAATTTGTCTGTGGCACCGACGTTTGAAGACAGTTGCAATGTACTATTAAATTAACATGTGGTTATTTTTTACTAATTTTCACGTACATGTAGTTCTGTTATGTGGTGCAGTTGTGCTTTTGCAGATTGTTGCATTCATGCATGCGTGCATATGTGTGTTGTGTATAATTAATTCATTGCTTATTATAATTAATTGTAATTCATTAATTTTGTTACGCTGTCTGGCATGTTAGAGCCAGTATTACACTGAAGTGTCCAGTTTGTTGTCTTTTTGCTTTTTTGGCTATTTTTTTCACAGTATACGCTTTAAATAATTCAGCCAAAATCAAGGACTATTTAAAAAGAATTTCCACATGTTCTCCATATTAGTATTCTCAAGTACATTTACTCACTTATCATTTTTGCCCGAATGTTAAGTTTGAGCCTTAGGTACGCTGTTATTTTCTGTCTGTAATGCGTGTGTTGTGGCTAAATGGTACGTGTTACTGAAAAACTGTCAGAAGAAGTAAATAGGGTTGCTTTATGGCTACTTTGGGGTACGAAGTCGAACCCCTACAACTTCCGTATTTCCTCCATTGGCTCTACTGACGGCACCCCAAATATTTGCATTGCAAATTGTGGTATGTGGCCAAAGCGCTTCGGTTAGCGGCATGGTTAGATTGGTTGCTATTGACAGCCTATAGGAACTGATCAATGCCCTAGCTGTCAGATGGTGCCATCGCTATTTCCTATTTTGGCGTTTGAAAGGTCATCCAAGGTCATTGAATTCGGCGCCAATCGAAAGCCAGTATACGATTTCTTATTAGTGATTAATAGTAACCTAGGCCTTATCTCGCACCGTTACAAGATACAGCGAGTTTGGCCCAAAATTGCAAACTTTGCCCACCCCCCTCTCGTACAGCGCCCTCGTTCAGGGTGACCCCCTTCGAATTTATGGAAAACTTTATGAAACTAGAGTCTTCCGGGCAGCCGATGGTGAAAATTTGGTAATCCTAGGTTGCACCGTTTTTGACTGATCCACCCGTGTGACGGACGGACGGATAGACGGACAGAATTGCGATGGCTAAGACGCGCTGAAAGCAGTAGCTGTTTTCGCGCGTAAAAAGCACGTCAAAAATTGTGCACAGTATAAGCCTAATAGACAACAATGTGACGCAATTGAACGAGACGTCAGCTTGTTGCACAAGCCATGATGAAGAGACCCGAGTCCAGCGAATCTGGTCATAAATAAGATGTCGTGCAAAAAATGGGTGTCTTTATTGTGTCATAAACTTAAAAAAGGCAAAATCAATGCATTGTTGTCGCAGTAAGATATTTAAATAACTGCGCGCCTATTATTGATTTTAGCTTTGGCAGTATAGTTTAACCAAATATACTATGTACTTTTTATCTCGTATATTCGGTTTACAACTGGACGCAATACGTACTTTTACATTTGTTTTCGCTAGGTAACAGTAAAGTCAGAAAGAATAAACCAAATATCTAGAAATATTGCAGAGCATGAGTGTTTTTCATAAAAAATGTGTAGAAGCTACAAAATAACCACTAATGCGTGATATATGTAAACAGAATAGAAAAGATAATACCAACTACCAAGAAAACATGAAAAGAAACAAAAAATAAATAATCATTGTGTGGATCCGCCCATCTCTACATGTAAAGAGATAAGTGCCACGCCCACCTATTGTGGTTGTTTTTCGTTGGTTGTGCTTTTGCATTTTAATTGCAGTATTTTAACGGAAAGCAGACGTGATCGTCAGTAAGTGCTTGGTTTGACTATTGTTGGACGTCATGGCATCAGCCGATGATACAACGGAGTCGATTAACAGAGGTTTGAACCCGTTATTTTGCGAACATCTGTTAAACTTGTCTTTAGCCAATTGAAAGGGTCTACGCTATCACTAGCCATGGCACACAGCGTCATATTCAGTATCAGTATAGAGTGTACATTGCTATTGCTTGCTATTGCTATTGAACTCCGCCGCCAACGTCGGCTACGCTATCACTAGACAAAGAACTTCGTCCTAAGTATTAGCCTAGAGCTGACGGACAGTACGGACAGCTTAGAACTAGGTTACGCTATCACAATAGTTCCCAGCCAGGAAGTTTGAAATAACGATCTAGACGTAAGGCGTATCTAGAGATATTGCTAGGATTAGGGATAGGGTTTGGCTCAGAGTTAGGATTCGGGTGTGCCAAGTCGACGGCAGTCAAAGAACCGAGGTTATTGAACATTAGACGTTTGGGATTAGGGTTAGGGTTAGATGTCATTTCTTAATGTCTCTAGGACTAATGATTGGATATCCATTCGCAGTTTTATACAAATGAAATAATGTAGAAATTATTAGGTATACAAAATTATTTGTTCTTAGCAAAATGATTCTGGGATAGGTGTCTGGCTTTTTCGCCCCTTTGCTGGTTTGCCCCCTGGCTTGTTTGCTCCCCAGCTTGTTCATCCCCTGGCTGATTCGCCCCCTGGCTCTTTCGCCCCCTGCCTTGTTCACCCCGTGTGCCTGGCTGATTCACCCCTTGGCTTTTTCGCCCCCTCACCATGGACGTTTCGCCTCTGTTGAATACCGGTAATTTGACATCAAGATTTATACGTAATCAATTCTTTAGGCCTAGACAGTTTATGCATGATGATGAGAATAAACGATTGTGTGAATATTCAATGCTTTGTTTAATTCTGAAATAAAATCTTCTTCTTTTTGTATCTAGTATGACCGAAACGCGTCGATTAACTTCTTGGTTGATCTCAGAGTAAAAACTCTATTCGCACATCAATAAATAAAATCATTATAGGCCTATACCTGTATTTTATTATACAGAGTTCTAGTGCGCTTTCTCGCCTTAGAATGTTTGCAGTGATGTCTGATGCTGTCTATAGATCTAGGCATTCGTCAAGCGGTTATTAGGCCTAGACCCAAGTATACCTGTAAGAATTCATTTCAAAGGAAGCTTGACGTTGGCACATTAGCCGATTTTTAAGCATTCTAGGTATAGGCTATATATAATAGTTCCGCCTCTGCAATGAAACCAAAGGTTACTGATTTTGTGAACTGTGATCACTTATTATTGAGTTTGTCAGGTATAAAGTTAATTGAAGTAACTATTAATCAGTGACGTGATGCTACACTTACTTGTTGCCTTTCTGTAAATTGAAACACAAGCCTTAATAATGAATCACCGGTATATTCAATGGGGGGCGAATCAGCCAGGGGGCGAACAAGCCTGGGGGCGAACGAGCCAGAGGGCGAACAAGCCAAAGGGTGAATCAGCCTGGCACAGGGGGCGAACAAGCTAGGGGGTGAAAAAGCAGGGGGCGAATGAGCCAGGGGGCATTCGCTAAGGGGCGAAAAAGCCATAATTCCTGGGATATTAGTGAGTTAAAGAGCTTCAGTGTGTGTTTTTACATGCGAAAGCAGCTACTGCTGTCAGCGCGTCTTAGCCATCGCTATTCTGTCTGTCCGTTCGTCTGTCTGTCTGTCTGTCACACGGGTGGATCAGTCAATAACGGTGCAAACTGGGATCACCAAATCTTTACCGTCGGCTGCCTGGAAGACACTCACTAGTTTCAGAAACCGTAAAGTTTTTGCATAAATTCGAAGGGGGTGACCCCGAACGAGGGCACTAAATGAGAGGGGGGTCTGCAAAATGTGCAATTTTTGGCCAGTAAGTCGCTGTATCTCAGTAACGGTGCGAGATAAGGCCTAGGTTACTATTAATCACTAATAGGAAGTCGTACACTGGCTCTCAATTGTCGCTGAATTCAATGACTTTGAATGACCTTGAACGCTAAAGTAGGGGGTTTTATGGATTTTTTGGTGATTTCTGGCTGCAACGCAAGTCTATATCATTCACAAGGTGGTGCCACACTACTATCGTTATGCAATACAGATAGAGAATTTGGTATTTTTATATTAGCTTAGCGTGAACCCCCCAATTTTCAGCTAAACTACTGAACCGGAACTGCTATAGGCTTTCGCACATCTCGTGAGCATTAGCTCAAATTTCTTGTAGTTATATGTTTAGATCATTTTGATAGTTTGGTGTGACATTTATTGGCAGGTCCAGTGAGTGACAGGCAGCAACTGGTGGATGGTGTAAATGTTTCTCGTGATGGTCAGTCGTTGGAAGTTTCACCGCTGCAGGTCGAACCTTCTGCAGTAGAAAGGTATGGTATACAGAAAGTGGCAAATTTAGAGTGGTTTCTTGTATGAAGTTGCATCTGTTTAGAAGTAACAATTTTTAACAGTGAGGAAGATATTTATTCTAAGAGGGAGGCCAGGCTTGTCGTAAACATGTGCATTGGAAATGTACGCTTTTCCCCATCTTTCTAGACCTTTAAAACACCAGTATATGAACATGTAACGTTTATTATTATTATTTATTGAAAACGCCAGATAGCACACAGTCACACAATGCAAACATAAAACATGAAAACAATATGCCTAAAAGCTAAAAAAACTAAAAGCTAAAAAATTGCTAAAAGCATTACAAAACCAACGAGCAAGACATATGCCAAACAGCATCTTTAACATCATCTTTTGAAATATGGCATACATCTGCTACACCATAGTAATGTTCAACATTTATATACATCGAGTGCGTACCAGGCAAGAAATAGATTTTAACATGACATTTGAGGATAAAAACATTTTAACAGAAACAGAAGTTTTTTTTCATCAATGATGAGAGTAGCAGACAATGACTTGGTATGAAATTATAGCTGTCAGTTTCTCTCATGCCAGAAACCTGAAAAAAAGCTATTGTTCCAAACTACACTGTGTCCCAAAACGTCCCACTTTGTGATTGCTTATATCTTCACCAAATATTAACCGATTTTCAAAATTCTTTCACTGGTACATTCTGTGGACAATTAGCAATAAAGTGATTATTGAATATCCCACCATATGTTAACTGTGTCACTACACTACCTTGTGAAATTTAAATGCAAGAAAAGCAATCATAGATAGCAAGCGTGTTGGTAAACAAAATACACTTTCAGCCAAAAATGCAGTGAATGATCTGTATGATACCAGAGTTAGATCTGTTTTTTTTTGGATATCTGGCGTATTGAACGATATGTTTGTTTCTGGCCTTTGTGGTTTAGCAAGCATACCATTTCGTTTACAGTGATCGTGTTTTCTCCAGTATGTATATGCTTCAGTCTGCTGGTTTCATGCCTTTGGTCGGTGCTGCATGTTTCCCAAATCTCTGTTAATAACATTCCCACTCTTTTTCTGCCACAGTAGTTCATCTTTAAAAATTTTGCCAGTATTTTTTAAAAACTGTATTTTTTTGAACCGGTACAAGTTCCTTATCAAAGCCTTGTCTCCACTGCCAAATGGCACATTACATCACCAGTATATCGTCAGTGTATTAAGAATTATTATTTATGACAATATCGTCTGCTTTCGTTTACAAACATCAGAAATGTATGTAACACTAAGCATAATTTAATATTTGTATGAAAATTAGTAAAAATTGTTTCAGAAGATGATTTTGTGCATATGTATTATAATGATTTTTTTGTGATTTTTGAAGATTTATGTTTTACATGGTATTGTAGCAACACAGTTAAAGTGTGGTGGGATACTTAGCAACTACTTTGTTGCTACTTGTCTACAGTATGTGCTAGTGAAAGAATTTTGAAAATCGGTTAATATTTGGTGAAGATATGGACAATCTTAAAGTGGGACATTTTTTGGGACACAGTGTACATTCAACTTATGTAAATCTGTCATGGAGAGTGATCACGCTTCACATCCATAAAATAAAGTGGGCAGGCAGGATGGCTTGACTAAATGTACTTTTATTATCTCATAGCCCTTACCTATAGTTGCAGAAATGTTATTGAACTGGCTATAAAATGTACTGATAAAACGTGACAAGCTGATCAACCCTGACTTGCAGTTGAAGGAAACACCAAGGTATTTCACACTGTTTGCCCAAACTACAGGTGTGCCTGTCATGGTAATAACACACTTTGCGAGGTTTCACCCACCAAATGTTACAACTTGGCTTTTGTGGGGGTTGAATGTAATGTCCCACACCTTACCATAGTTGGCACAGATGTCAGTCATTTTTGGAGGCCACAACATGAAGTTGACAGTAATGCAAAATTATCAGCATATAAAAACAACCACTAAACAGCTGGCCAGTGTGTGTGCAAAAACCAGACCGCGTAAGGTTCACCACCAATTTATCAATAAATGGCAAAGAGATATGGTGATAACACACTTCCTTGTCTTACACCACATGATATGGCAAATGATTCACCAATTGTGGAATCCCACCTTACTGCACAAACCAGCTGGCTATACCAAGTTCTCTACAACCTGACAGAAACATTGGTAGATCTCTGTGCTGACTAGAAGCTGTCAGAGATCTTGAACATTTTAAGAAGAGTGGTGCTGCCATCTGGCAAACGCAACAGAGCATCAGTTTGCACCCAGACTCTTGATGTTTAATGATCCTGGATTATTCAGGAGATTGCCACCGAAATCTGATTATTGCTCTGACTGTTTTAGAATGTTTGTTTTTCTGTTGATCTGAAATGATGTGCGTTTTACGATGTTGTAGGACGTTGAAGCAGACTCAGGAAGGTTTAAAGATAGTTATCATTTCTTGCATCGTGTTCGCAATCTCAGTCACCGTGGCACTGGTCATCACTATCGCGGTTCTGCCTCCGCGGGCAAGTTTTGCTGCAGTACTCATTCATTATTTGTTTATTACCTTTACCAAGTGAACCTAGTGAATGGCTGAGATTATGTGTTCATTGGATATGTATTTGTCTGTATGTGTGTACTGTGGCACTAGTATGTAATCGCAGTAAATGTCGTTATGTCAGTGGCAGATTTTGTATTGCCTGTGACATCACCAGCAGCTATGCTTGCAGCGACAGTGGCCAGTGCTATAGTAATAGCTGTTAACATTAGAAAAAAAAATGTTTAAGTTAATTACTTTAAGTAACAAATTTAGAAAAGGCATCTAAATTACTTTTTTGTAAAAATTTACTTGGCAGAGATATGCACTGTCGTGAGTACTTTCTAGTTTATTTATTCATAACAAGAAATTTGAGCTAATGCTCACGAGATGCGCAAAAGCCTATGGCAGTTCCTCTTCAGTAGTTTAGCTGAAAATCATTGTGTTCACACTAAGTTAATATACAAACACCATATTCTCTATTTGGATCACATAACGATAGTTTCATGGCACCGCCTTGTGAATGATATAGACTTGTGTCGCACCCTGAAGTCACAAAAAAATCCATAAAACCCCCTATTTTGGCGTTCAAGGTCATTCAAGGTCATTGAATTCGGCGCCAATCGAGAGCCAGTGTAGAACTTTCTATTAGTGATTAATAGTAACCTAGGCTCTATCTTGCACCGTTACTGATATACAGCGTCTTATTGGCCAAAAATCGCAAATTTTGCCCACCCCCTCTCATTTAGCACCCTTGTTCGGGGTGATCCCTTTTGAACTTATGGAAAAGCTTTACGGTTCCTGAAACTAGAGTCTTCCGGTCAGCCGACGGTGAAAATTAGGTAATTCTAGGTTGCACCGTTTTTGACTGATCCATCCGTGTGTCAGATGGACAGACAGTCAGACAGACAGATGGACAGAATTGCAGTAGCTAAGATGTGCTGAAAGCAGTAGCTGCTTTCATATAAAAACTCTGTACATGTTGTGTTATTTGGGTCAGAAAGCACTTACAACATGAACATTGTTGATACTGGTAGAATATTGTTGCCACCACTTTTTTTATCTAATAACATTCTTTCTAAGGAGAATGTAGAGTTTTTAGTCTACAATATGGGATAAAAAAGCATTCACTGATTGTGTTTGGTGCTAGGTGAATACCGAACAACTAATACATAATTCATAAACAAGAACAGATATTGTTTTGGACAATTACCTCTGTTAGTTTTTGTTTTCAATTAAAATTTACATTTAGTTTACTGTTAGTTTTTGCGAATTTGCCTACTGAAAGTTTTAGTTGTTACCAGTTGCAATATAAAGTGGTATAAATCATGTGTGTATGTTATCTGTAGTTTCCGCCACATGGAGGAGTTGTGTCAGACATAGCCGAGTGTTCAGATATTGGTGTTGAGTTACTCAAGGGTGGAGGCTCTGCTGTAGATGCAGCTGTTGGAACTGTTCTGTGTCTTGGAGTCTTGCAGCCCCAGCGTGCTGGGCTTGGCGCGTGAGTTTTAGTAATAGTAATAGTAGAAGTAGTAGTGATAGTCGTAGTGGCTTGTGTTCATCAGATGTGTTCAGCCTGTAATGAATGTAATAATTTCAACAAATAATTATGTTTCAGACAATTTGTTTTGATGTTATATGTCTAGAAAATGTGCTTCTATGCCATGCATTTTCGGGACCCCAACCACTCATCAGGGCGGCTGATTTGGCACGAAATGTCTACTCTGGCGCCACTTAGCGACTTCAGTTACAATGCCGTCGGGCCGATTTTCCACGTTTTTATACACAAAGGCTCAGTGAAGAAAACTGCCAAGTTTCAACTTTGTATCTAATTCTGGTTAAATTTGGCGTGCGGTTCAAAATGGCGAAAAGTCCAATTTACCCCACTATTGCACAGTCTTAGAACTTCGCCGGCATGCAACTAAAGTTTGTCTGGACCAATCTTCATGGATTTTTCACACGATATTCTGTTGTCGATTCCCCCTTTGCAGTTTCGGTAACACCCTTCCCCCCAAAAAAATTTGGGGGGTAAAATTCCAATTTTTTGAGTTTGCCATTTCTAGCTACCTCACATCGAAACTTAGCACCAATGTCTTGTACCTGTTTTTTGTTTGAGGTCGGCGTTACCCCTCCTCGACTTTGAACATGCTGAATGTTTATTCTGTTTGATTTTCTCATTCGGGGAAACTCAGATGACATCCCAGATGGGAAAATCGGTGCATATAGTCACGGCTTAAGGAACTGTCTGAAACTGTCAAAAACCATGGTACATCTCTGAGCTCACTCATTTTGTTTTTTTGCCCAACATCCTTTTTCTTTCTTTAGGACTCTTAGCAGTGACAACAAATAGTGCTGTCAAACTAATAGGTTAATTAATGTGTTAACTGGGGTTGCAAATGTGAATAAATTATCCCATGATTAGTTCAGATTAGTTTTTAGTCAGAGCTAATGAGTACTTATGTGTATTTAATGAGTACTTAATCATTAGTTTTCTAAAGTTAAATCTGATCAGTCTTGGTGTGTCTGTCTGACAGTGGTGGAGTGATGCTGGTACGGAGACAGGAAAATGATGAGAGTCGTCTGATTGATTTCCTTGGCTCTGCACCCACGGACTGGAACCATGCCAGTGATCAGGTTTATGGGCCAGTTTCTCATTTTCTTGTTTAATCATTCAGTTAGCTGGATGATTCTATTTTAATTGTACACTCTGCTTCATTTACATTTTGTGGTGCTATTTTTTATGTAGCCATTGGCTGCCACACGTAATTAATGTTGATCGAAGACTTAGCATTAGAGTTATTGTTGAACAGATCAGTTATGTAATTGAGAAGTTAACTGCATCTGCTGTTATTGGACTACGCTGATCTCACGGTAATATAAATAGTCGTAGCTTATTCACTTTGCACCAGCCTACAGCTAGATCGTAATATTACAAGAAGTTAATGAATAGGAAAGTAGTGCAGTGTTCAATGCAAGATGCAGTTCCTGGACTTTTTATGTGAATAAATTTCTAGAAAATATTCTTTTCGAGTGTGTCAGAGTTGGATAGATTTTAATTATTTTCATACATGGTCATTGAGCATGAACACTGGCATGTTGCGGTGCATGTGTGTATGTAGGCAGGCCCTGGGCCAACAGTTGCAGTTCCTGGACTGCTGAGAGGACTGGAGCTTGCACATCAACAGTTTGGGAAGTGAGCTAACGATTTTTTCAACTGAGCTGATCTTAGATGAATTTTGCACTGTAGCTGTGTGTTTTGTGCTTTAAGAAATTTTCCTGTTGGGCTTGGAAGTCCCGCAGGGGCTTTCCTGCACGCCGTTTGGCTTTGGTGCATGGCAGGGGTGGTGCGACTGCACTACTCATGTGGCCAGTCGGGTGATGGCTTGGGCTGCATGCCAGGTGGTTTTCCTGTGGGAACTGTGAAATCTTTTGCCGAGCCCTGTCTTCACAGTCATGTGAGCAGGGGTAGCTGTGCTCTTTGCTATTGCTGCCATGACTTACAGTACCCTGTATTTGCTGGAAACCTCTGGTGATGGCTGATGTGCTTACATGGCAGTCTGAACGTATGGGTCATCACAGGCTGCTCTGCCCCGCTTTGGAACGATTGGAATGACGCTCTCGGAATCACTTTTTCTTCTTATTGCATACTACTCAGTTGTTGCCAAGCTATTGGTACTTGTTGTGCCTACCCTGGAAGGATGGCCAGACTGAGTTGAGCTGCATGGTTGGTTACGTATCGAGATGATTTACCCATCTGCTGCTGGTCATCTGTCCAAGTATTAACCAGGCCCAGCATGGAAGAGTTAACTTTATTGATCGAACGCAACACATAAGCCTTTTCTCTAAGTCACCGCAGTAATGGATCGTTGCAGAAATTGCCTTAGCTGACTGTGATAAAAATGCCATAAACTTGCAGCAAGCTCTTTGATACTAGCAGCTCATCAGTAGCAGTAGTGGTACTGCATTGCATGTTGAGTCTGTATCATTTGAGTGACAGTTTTCTGAGGTGCAGTACTGCAGATGCTGACAGTCTGTTGTTGTTATAGGTTGTCGTGGCAACAAAGCATGTCTTGTCTGCTAGTAGTAGTAGTAGTGCTAGTAGTATTCGTTTGTTGTTGTTGTTATGTTGTTGTTGTTATTGTTGTTGTTGTTGGTGCAGGTTGTCATGGCAACAAGTTGTGTCCGCTGTAATCAGTCTTGCTGAGAACTCATCACACGAACTCAGTAAGTCAATCAATCGGTCAGTCAGGTGCAACAGCCAGCACAAATTTTCGTTACTCTGTGCTGTAGCAAGCAGTAATACGTAACGTAATGTAACGTAACGTAACGTTAAGTCCTTCTCGAGCCTTAAGGCCCATTGGGCCGCACTGATCTCATTTTCTTTAACCTTCAGCCAGACACCAGTTTTTACTCTATGAGACCACAGATATTGGGCCAGTGCATTGTGTGGTGTGCCTGTTTAAGTCCCAGCTTTTGCTGGTACTTATTTCACCTATCCACAGAGGGATGGCCAGACTGAGTTGACCTGGGTGGCTGGTTACATACCGTGATGGTCACCCATCCAAGTACTAACTAAGCAATAATAAGAGTCAGTTAAATCTTTGTACAGCACTGCTTGGTTATAAAGTGTTGAAAGGAAGTATGTTTCTAGTGCGCTGGTCAGACTAGTCATTGTTATGAATTACTGGAGCACAGATGGACTTGGACTTTACGGAACTGATTGAGTAGTTGTAAGACTAGTTCAGTATTGATCGTTTTATTACACGAAAGGGTTAAGGGCGTGTGGGAATTCATCTCGGAGCATCATAGCATCATCACCCACTTCACCCAACACAGGTGAACACTGAACACACCTGACTTTAACCCTAGTACTCGAACCCCCAGTACTCAATTTACCTGCCATAGAGGGATGAAGGCTGAGTTTTTCTGGCTGGTTCATTACAAAGCAAGATAGTTTACCTGTCCACATTGTACTATCCTGGCCATTGTGCCACCATTGTCATTGTTCATTGCAATACTAGTAGATAGTAATTATATTATTATAAAATTGGAGTTGTTTTAATACAAGACTGGTAACGCAGTAGTTGTTATATTATTGCAGCATCACTGCCTGATTTGGACTACAGCAAGCTGACAGAATTGTTGCAGGACGTTGCCGACAGTGGTGCCGTTGCATTCTACACTGGTGATGTGGCCAGTGACATTGTTGCCGAGGTCTGTAGTATTTGTTGTAGTAGTAGTTTTTGTTTGTGGTTTTAGTTGTAATGTACTTGACTGCAGTGAACGTTAAAAACGCAATCCAATCCGTATTGTAGATGTGTACGGAATCACATCATCACAGTGATTATTCAGCTCTTAGCACTGATCCCAACTGTGTGATTGACAGCTGTTAGTAGTAGTAATAGTAGTAGTAGTAGTAGTTGTTGTTGTTGTTGTGTGTTTATTGTTTGTATGAGTGTGGCTTGGTGGTGTACTGTGTAGTTGTAGTGTGTCGGACTATTGATCACAAGATCACTGGTTCAACTCCCGGCTATTGCACTGCCGGGTAACGACTGTGGGCAAGTTAGGCCTCTTGTTACCAGTTGAGAACAGTATAATTGGTAATGGCCTAATTGCCGGGAAGTATACAGCTGTATGCGAGAAAGCTCTGGCTGTCCATCTGCATAACTGAGCTGCAGCTCACTGCCAGCTCAGGGCCTTGAAACAGAGATGAGCACCGACCCTGTAGTCACAAAAATGTGCGAGTGCTAGTGACTCGGGATACTTTACTATTATCTTCTGTGTGTGGTGTATGATAGGTGCGTTCAGCAGGCGGAAGTATGAAAGCTGCTGATCTGGCTTATTATTCTGCTCTCAGCACAGATCCTGTCAAATCAACGTTTCTTGGTATCCACGCATTTTTTGCCATGTCAGCTTTTAACAAATGCTGCTGTAATTTTGACCAATTTTTTGGTGTTACAGCGTTTCAGACATGGTGGCATTTTTAGTGATTATATTTTGTAGCAGCCAATTTTCCGGAGACTGTGTCGGTGAAAAAATTTCCGAAAATGGTGATCGAAATTTGGTTTGGTTAATTTATGACGGAAAACTCGGTAGTGTACTTTTTCAATACGTGATGCAGTTTACTTGAACTAATAAATCAATCAATTAGTCACAAAATTATTTGTAAGTTTAACAGAGCAAAGCAGTGCTGTGCAAGAAAAAGTAAAATCTAGAAAAAAATGTCTGCGCAGTGTAGACATATTATGCAGCTACAGTGCAGCGTATGACCTTTACAGCATTTACTTAAATTAATGATGACTAATTCATCATCAACACTTGTGATGAATGAATCAGTCCGTATTAATGCCAGCCATACTTGTGCGAGATATGCCTTATTTTCCGGTGACCCTGATTTTTGATTTTTTTAACTAAAAACTGGTGTCCCGGTTACTTAGGTCTGAGAAATGTTTATACCAGTTTTGGTTTATTGTCTAGTTAACAGCTTCAACAGAGGACAGCTGGATAGACAAAGCCAGTTATGTGGCCTGTTATTATTATATATTATTATATTTATATTCATATAGCACCGTATGCATAGGTGTGAGGACGACTGCATGATAGAATATGTGGAGTATATCTGAGTGATGTGTAGTGTTCTTACGATATTCGATTCGAAATCAAAAATCGCAGTTTTTGCTTGAAATCGAATCGGATATAAATCGTGATTTCCTTGCACCACCAAAACAATTTTGTCCATTGAAGCATTTTGCTTATTCACACTGCCATGCTGTGATGAGATACAATCAGAATGCAGCGCCGGTGTCTACACCAATGCCACCACTTGCCTTTTATCCATCGACGAGTGCTGGGTGATCGCTGCTCGGCTGTAGTGCAACTGTGGGAGCGGCGCGGTTGTGGTTGCTTCAGTTTATGTGGTGAAAGGGTTAACTGACGTTTAGAACTGAATTGATTCGAAATTGCGATTTTTGGCAAAAATCGATTCGAAATTGAATCAAAATCGGAATAATCTTATTGTAACAACACTAGTGATGTGAAAATACACTGTAGACTCAACCGTGTTGACGTCAGCAGCTCCCACTGACGGTCCGATGCTGATATTGATGCTGAACATGTTGGAGAATTTGACCCGAGCTGGAGTTGTTTCATGGGACTCAGTGCAGCTGGTGCACTACATCGTTGAGGTTTGTAGCGGGGCAGCAATAGTAGTAGTTGTACCAGGTTTCCTTGCATTCTTGAGTCTTGGAATTTTTTTTTAAATTCAAGGCCTTGAAAGTCCATGAAAACAAGGTTGGTCCCTGGAAAGTCCTTGAATTTGAGTTTCTAGTTTCTTGAAAGTGTTGGAATATTTTAGCATCTTCCATCTTGATGCAGTAGCATGTTTGACAAAATGCAGGTGATGAAGTTTGCGTATGCTGAGCGGGCGCAGTTGCTACAAAACCAGGATGATCTCAGCTGGAAAAAACTAGTCAGGTGAGCTTGCTTAGTGCTTCTAAATGCTTTTCTTTGTGCATTCACTTTCATAGCAAGTGTTTCTCATTACAGCCTTCAGAAAAGTAATTAAGTAGTTGCTGTATTTTGCTAAAGATGTTGTGTTATTTTATTATTCTATTTTGTACAGTAGTTAAATCCTGTTGCTGTTATTTATTGCAAGTCAAAACAAGCTCAACCTACTGTTGCAGGAAACATTGCGGGATGTGTTTATTTATGCTTACGACCATGCTTTCAGCTGACGTCACACATATGTTGGTGATAAATGAGCAAATCGAACCACAGCATGCTGCGCACAAAGAATTCTATCCAAATTTGGAGATGTTTCCCTAGCACTAGTTTGCCCATGAGTGAAGACCCTAGGTTAATTATTTCTGTAATTTTTTCAAGTAAGATGGATGGACGGACACACAAAATACAGTGGCAGTACTGCATTTTACACTGCTAAAACGTTTCCAAAAACTCTATCGCGTGTGTGTAAATGTTTTGTCTGTAGCAAAGAATATGCATCACAGTTGGCGGGTCACATTGACGGCAACAGTACACTCGATGCGGCTGAGTATTTATTTCATGCATCGTCGAAGGACTTACTGTATCCCGGTGGTGCAGTGAGACAGACTGGCAGCTCTCACGTCTCTGTGATTGGTCCCGATAATGACTTCGTCGCAGCCACTGTGTTAGTTGCTAACTAGATTTATCTGATATTTGTTTATAAAGTTCAAGGGCGTGTCTAGCTGTTCACATGAGCCTACCTCAGAGCTACAGAGCGTCGCCTGCTGCATGAGATCACACAATAGTACCCGCAACCCGACACAGGTGAATGTGTTCCACCTTCACCCTAGCCAGACAAGCAGGCCGGTACTCGATTTACCCCAGAGGGATGGAAGGCTGAGTTGACCTTGGTGTTGGTTAAATACTGCGATGGTTTATCTGTCTACAGAAGTCACCCGTCCAAGTAGTAACGAGGCCCAGCGTAATGCAACTTTGTTGATTGATAACTGAATGTGATGATCATGGTGACAGCAATATTTGGTGAAAATGGAGTTAACAGTTGGTGCTGATGTTATCTTCAGTGCTTTTGTGCTGTTAGTTGGGATGCATGTAAGGTGTTCGGCTTTGTACCAAATGTTCTGTGAGAAGTTTTTTTTTGAGGCCTGGCTTTGGTCTATAGTTTACAAAAAAAGAAATCTTATGTATTAGCTTGAAATGCTACGTTGCTGACTTAGAAAGATTTTAAGAAAATTTTAGGGCATTTTGTCAGTCAGTCCCCAAGAGTTAGTGTTTCTTGCAGCTTTGTGGGGTTTGCTAATGAATGTCCGTGCTGTAGGTCACTGAATGACGAAAGTGGTTCTAAGCTTCCAGTTCACGGCTTCTATCTCAACAACCTGCTGAGTTCACTCGCACCGTCTCAGGTACTGTTTCTTATTGTTCTTGTGCTTTACAGTAAATTTTGCATCTTTGAGTGGAGAGGATGTTACAAGGTAGTGTAGATATTGTGGTGGGATCTACAGAATTCACTGCTGACTGTGTACTGTGTATTTTTGGATGTTATTGTACTATACAAATTGTATTATAATAATAATTATTATCAAACTGGAAAAAATGTGTTGGCAGAGATCCTGACTTTTTATCTTTTGAGCTGAAAGCTGGCTCATTGGTCACTGCTGTCCCTGGGATGACTTGGGTCCACTATTCCGAATGTCCGTTATAACGAAAGTCCATTGTGCAGATATGCGCCACAGTGCTAACTTTTGATTTAAGGTTAAGGCTAGGGTTAGGGTTAGGGTCAACCTTAGGGTTAGGCTTAGGGTTAGTGGGAATAGTAGACTTTCGGAATAACGAACCCGAGTCATCCCAGGAAACGTTTACTCCAACTTTGGTTATGGTGCCTTTTTGTTGCGAACTGGGAGCCCTTATGATGGACAGACAGACAGATGGACAAGACACATACTGCAGCATACAGGATGACGGTACTGTACAATTTGCATTTGAAATCTGACATAAGCTATCAGCTTAATCTAGCACATAAACTAATAAGAACTGAAATGTTTTACATGGAAATGAAATGAGAGAAACTGAAATAGCAGTACAGTTCTAATGTGAAAAATGAAATAATTCTGAAAACTAGTCGGTGTTTAGTGAAGATGTGAAACCTGGAGATTGATATTTTACGGTGTCATTGTGTGCAATGTGTGTAAATATGCCGTACAGCTATACGGTAAGATGAGACGTGTGGTGATGTTATCTGGGTTGCCTGTTATCACATTCAAGACAAAGAAAGCCTGTGGGCAACGGCTTTCAGCCGGTGCTGCTGGCGGATACTATACTGCTGCTGGTATGTGTATACTTATAGGATGGGTGGGGAAGCCCAGGGTCTCAGGCCCCCAACCTTTTATTTGCCCCCCAAAGACAAAGAAAGCTCTGAACTGACACTGGTGTAGTGGATATGACACTGAACTAACTACTACGTGTGATTACACATTTCTAGGTACAGGTAGGGCTGGCACAGGCCCTCAGGGTCTTAGGCCCCAGCCTCAAATTGCCCTCTTCCAAGACAGAAAGCCCCAAGACTGGCACTAGATATTATACTGATGCTGGTCGGGTTTTTCTGCATTTCTAGCCACTAGCCCTGGGAGCCACGTGGGGACCCTGAGAGCCCCTTGGATCTTGGGAGCTTTTGGGATCCCTTTGTGGTTCTTACCAGAGTCAAGTTGCCTCAAAAAGTGTGTCACTTGAATTTTAAGGTTTAGTTGATCTTATTTTGCATCAGTTTTACACCTAAATGTGGAAATGTTTGGCACATTTTTGAATTTGGTTTTTATAGAAGTTTACTTTACTTCTATTTTAATTCAGTTAAATGATTTTATTGTATTTAATGTGAGATCCACGATTTGCTGATCTTCCACACTCTGTCTCAGATCTCTCTGGGCTATCTCAAAATTTTTTTTACTAATATTTGACTTGAGTTTGTGGAGTTTTTCTTGAGTGGTCTTGAGTGGTCTTGGGCGGTAGGCATGGTGTAGTGGTAACGTGTCTGATCCGATCAGCGAAGTTACTGTACGCCAGGCCCGGTTAATACTGCGATGGGTGACTGCCTGTGGGCAGGTAAACCATCTAGGGATGTAACCAACCGCCTAGGTCAACTCAGCCTTCCATCCCTCCGGGGTAGGTAAATCGAGTACCAACCTATCTGGCTGGGGTTAAGGCGGGGCGCGTTCACCTCTGTCGGGTGGCAGGTAACACTGTGTGATCCCATATGACAAGTGACGCTTCGTAGCTCTGAGATGGGTTCGCTCATTATGAGCTATATGCGACCTTTAACCTTTTGACCTTTAGAAGCTAGAATTACAGTCACTTGAACAAGTTGATATTTACCAGCACAATGTCAATTGATTGTGCAGGCTTAGCAGAAGTTCTGGTGAAGGTCATTGGACAGCAGATTGATGTCGGTAAAGCAGTCAACTCCAGCCGACTGTATCCTGATGTCAAGACTGACACCATCAGATATAACGGTAATTGCTTGTATCATCATCATCGTTATCGCATGGGGTTTACGTGGCCTAAGTAATACACACTATTTCTAGTACCACGCCAGTAAAGCATCAGATCAAACTGGCCTCGAGATGAAGAACGAAAGAAGAAAGAGGAAAGTCAAGAACATAAGAGTGCATAGGACAGTATTACTTTCACACTTTCACTGGTGAATTTTTATATCTGCGATGAAGGTTTATAATCCTTTTTCAGTTTAGTTGCTGTAGTTATCGGCTGTTTTTTTTTATCGCTGTTATGTTTTTTTTCGTAATTTTCTGCCAGGTGACCTACCGGCGGCGGTGCTGGCAATGCTGGAGAGCAAAGGTCATGATCGTGAGAATATCGTCAAGATGACAGCCAGCCCAGTACAAGTGGAAGTGTTGGAGAAACACAACGAAGACGTTACGGGCTACGCAGACAACACTCGCAACCACAGGGCTGCCGCTTTAGTCTACTGAGTGGTGGAAACAACTCTGTGTCAAAGTGATGTGTTGTAGGCTTTTTGCAGGCTGTTTGTGAGCTGATTTTTACACCTTGACCACTTTTCTGCAAAACCGGTAAACTGGAAACATCACGGAATTTGAAAATCGGGAACAGGGAAAATTTGGGGACATTCGCCGAAAGTTGTGGAATTGTATGGGAATTGTGAGGAAAAAATGTGCTAGGGAAACTGTTTATTGCAAGCTCAACATTTGGGACCGCAGTAGCTTTCACTAGCAAAGTATCAGTGTAATATTTCAGGTGATACGGTTCTAGCATACCTTTTGCTTTAGTGTACTGTTAGTAATGCTAATGTTTGATTAGATTGCGCTGCTACGATACGGGTAATTGCAGTGTGGTTAAGAGTGCCGTGAAGTGTTGGGAAATGCCAAGGGAAAGTCTGCGGGAATTCCACAGTGTTGGGGAGTGGTCAGCCTGATGTTTGCATTGAGACACATTCCAGCTTGTTGTGTTGTGTATGTATGTTGTACTATTGTGAGCCATTGCTTTGTATTCCAGTCATGTTAACAATTGTCTTAATATTTACACTAGTGTAATGATAATGGTCCCATTTATTTTGTTAAATAGTTTGCAGAGTACACTGTACTTTACAAATGTAGTTGGTATTTATTACTTAGACTAATCAATAATTGATAGTTTCAACAGCTTATAAGAATATCTTTCATTCCAGAACAGCATTCTGAGATTAATGAATGTTTGGAGAATAACAGGGAAGATTATTAGAACTGCCATTACTGTTACATTTGCAGTGCCACATTCATAATCGACAGTTCTTACAATTGTAGGTTTAGGTCATATTTTTTGTTTTGTGTTCCACACCAGGTTTTTCCGTAAAGGTTAAACTTTCCGTTCCATTATTATGTGTACGTGCATTGCCTGGAAAGGCTGACCCGAAATGACCTATACAGTGTTGGGCGGGATGTTAAACTCTACTTGCATTCACTCATGTTAACAGATGTCATAATATTAATGCTAGAGTCATAATAATAGTCCCGTTTATTTTGCTACACATTAAAGTGTTTGCAGAGTACACTGTATGCTTTTAATGTAGCCAGTATTTATTATAGGCCATTATTTAGGCTATTAACTAATTTACAGTTCTAGCAGCTTATGAAAAATCTTTTGTGGTTCTAGCAATCTCCAGTGTCAACATTTACAGTGAGAGGGGGTCGTCTCAGCATTAGACAACTGACTGGCTGTAGCCTGCCTGCAGCTGCGTGCAGTGCCAGATTCTTCATGGTGCAGGTGGTGCATCTGAGCTCGGGGCCTCATAATTTCACAGTAATAATTTTTTTGTGCATTTGAAATATGCAAAAAATTAAAATATTTAACAAATCTCCAGTTTTTTTATTGAAATAAATATTATAATTTTTTTAATTATTTAGTTTTTTGACAGTTTTGGTAATTCATTTATATTCAATCTGTCTTCCTAATATAATATTATAGAATTCAAGGTGAAAGTCGTTTTTGGGTTGATTTCAAAATTGGGAGAGGGGCCTTATTTTTCTCAGTGCACCAGGGCCTCTATAATCTTAATCCGGCACTGGTGCATGTTCTGCTGTTTGTGAATCATGAAATGTTTGTTGACGTGAGTTGATCGTGAGTTTGGTAGGCTACATCATTGGTGACTTTCTTTTTGTTGCTGTTGTTATCAGTCGATTGTGATTTGAATCTCGGTTGTTTTGTGATCAAAACTCTTTCTCTTGTTTTTATTGTCAGCTGCATAGCTTTGTATGTATTGCTGAATCAGTGTATTAAATTTCAATTGTTTAACTGACTTCTATAATTATGTATACTGTCTTTATGTGACTACCCTGTATAGCAGGCCGTTGTGTGCATTTTTCCTGCCCATTTGTGATTTTGTCCGTCTGTTTGTCTTGTATTGGCTCATATTCTAAACACAAAAGTCATAGAAAAAATAAAATTTGTGTGAGCGTTTTTCAGGGCAGCAGTGACCAGTATGCCAATTTTTACCTAGAAAAGTCTAAGGTAATGGCTGCACAGTGCAGGGGGCGAGTACGCTTAGTTCGGCGGATGGCCGCTGATTATGTCAGCACTGAGATGACGTTGTTACTTTTTTCTGTTATTAAATAAATTTGTTGTTGTGTTAATATGTCCGCAGAAATCCCAGCATTGGACCTATCGCAATGTAAAAAAGTCTATTTTGACAACCGTTTTGAATAAAAAAGCAATCACGTTGCAGAATAATCACCTCATAAAATACAAATATGTATAAAACGACCATTTCACATTAAGTATTTACCATAAAAACGTGTCACTTTTATTTTTTTATATTTTTGGCATTCAACATCAAAAAACTTGACGCAAATGACTATAGTTATGGCCACCTCACTTTAATACTGCCGTTACACTACCTTGTAAAATGCTGAAGTCGTAGTTTGGCTGTTACAACAATGAACTCATACTGGTTAGCGCACGCGTCGGCTCAGAAATGATTAACTGAATAGCAACAAACACGATAGGCAATTATTGTCTCTCAAAAAAGTCACACGTGTCACATCACATTATCTTTATTACAGATGTGCTCAGAATGTCCTCTAGGACGGACGCGAGGGGAAAGCGTTGACGCCACTGGCCAACAGCACGTTCAATAACTGCGTGACTCAGAGCAGCCCACTCGCTGTTGGTGCGTCATTTCAGTTCGTCGACGTACGATCTACAAATGAAGACGAAGTAACAGATTTTCAATGATTTTTTGGTTTCAGTAATTTTCTGAGCCGACTCATGCGCCACCTAGTATGATTTCATTGTTGTAAACTGCCAAACTACGACTTCTGCATTTCCCATGTAGTGTAATGACAATATTACGGTGAGGTGGCCAGAACTGCAGTTATTTGCGGCAAGTTTCTTCTTGATGTCGCATGCCAAAAATTATTAAAATCGGCCAATGTTTCGTGGAGCTGTTTAAAAAATAAAAGTGACACGTTTTTATGGCCCACGGTGTATAAAGCTTTTGCCGTGCTGCGCAAAAGTCGTTATCTGCATTAGCAGTCAACGCAAAAAAAAACAACATTTAGAATTTTAGACGAATCAGTCACAGAACCGAATCTTCCGTGTTGCGTATGTACACGGTGTTTCATAAAAAGGAACCCCTTTTTGTTTTTTTTCATAATTCACTTAAATGATGATCAATTTACACAAAATTTTTACCAGCTGTAGCTGAAGAAATTCTAATTCAAAATATTGCAACAAACTACGGCAGTTGATTAAATATTCTTTGCCAGTCGTGACGTAATGCTGACATCATAATGTGTCACGGGTACAAGCTTGATAGTCTCAACAGGTGCTGTCTATCGCTACTTTGCTCTGATGATAAAAAATTTGGTTCGCTGATGAAAATTTTTTGAAGTTTTACAGTTGCAGCCACAAAAAACGTGCAAAGCGATCGCATTTGCAGATAGTTCTAATTTCACATGTTCGAACAAGACAGTGCACTAGCACACCGAGCTTGCAAAATGGTTGCGTTTTTGGATCGCAAGATGCTTGATTTCATGTCCCATGTTGCTTCCTGCTGACACGATAAACGTCACGCAGAGACACAAATTATACACAAAAATACGTCAAAAATACTCGGCTACTTGGTTTTTCCCTTGTATTTCTCATTTAGCCATTTTGCATAAAAAGCAATCACATCGCAAAATAATAACCTTACAGAATTCAAATAAAAACATATAAAATGACTATGTGTGCCTACCGGTAAACACGAATGTGAAGATAAGCTTAAATACAACAAGTCATTACAAACTAAAAAATTAGAGGGGTGTTTAAACGGTTTTTAAAACTGCCGTAAAAAGTAAGAAAAATGCAGAGCTTGCAGAACTATTAGAACTAGAATCAATGAGTTTTAAAAATCGGGAGAAACATGCTGAACAAACACTCGACGCTAACTGCGTCCAGCATGAGCAATGCACCGTATAACAATTATTGGCATTATGAAAACAAGACAATAGAATGTGCTTCAGAAAAAAAACTTGTTGAAATGGCGTCAATTGGAAGCAGTGATTTATAGTGTCGTTAAGCTCACATTTACTATACACAAAGTCAGGCTCATCACTGTCTGTCATTGCTTAAATTGATGCCACACTCATAATGTAAATTAATTATACTTTTTTTACTGTCGGCATGGCTCCGAGTTTAGTACAAAAAAATTATAGACCGAGATAACTGAAAGTTACTTCACTTATCAAGATTACGTCTGAAATCTCCGTGCAGCAAAATAACTGACGAAGTTACGAGTTTATTTTAACACAACAAAATGTTCACTTTGAGCATCAAGGCCAACGTCAAAAAAGTGGGCGCCTTTTCCAGGCGGAGATCTCTGTTCTAGTCTATATTCTCTAGTCTATATTATAATGGTTTACTGATTTCACGTTACTGCTTTATTCTGACTATGAAAGGACAGAAATAAGCAAAGAAAGGGACTCCTTTTTTCAAACTGGAAAATTTAAAACCTAGTTTCAAAAATCAAACTTAAAGCCGAAAAACTATTAATGTTACACAGTCGCTGGACCAAATTTTATAGCTTAAACTATAATTACAAGAAATTTGAGCTAATGCTGACGAGACGCGCGAAAACCTATAGCAGTTCCTGTTCGCAAATTGCCTTAGTCTATCTCCAGCTATTTCGTCGCAATTCAGTCTTGAAATGCGCGGCGCAGCCGAAGATTGCAAAAAACAATAAAATTCTTTTACTCCAAACTAACAATATGAAATATTAATGTCCGTTTTCACAACTAAATATTTTACTATCTGTGATAAAAAAAATCTTTATTGATCATCGCTTACAGGTACTACTTATATGCTACGCACACCGGGTATACTGCATATGAATAACACAAGTGTGCTAGAATACTGTAACAATTGTTTTAAATATAGCAGCTCAAACATTTCATGCAGCTATGAACGACACGTGACTAGGCCTATAACATAACATTCACGTTGTACATGCAACCGCTTCATTGTCTTGCATTCTTTATTCGGGTTTTTATAATGTGTTTTGTTGATGTAAAATGTGCGTCTGACACGCTTCAACAAACTGTTAACTTACTCACTGAGAAACGTTGCGGTTTACTTTTTGTGCCACCGAGTAGGCCTATAGCCTACGATACGGGCTGTCAGAGGTGTTTGAGCAGATAAGCGAGTAGGGCAATGCTGGCGATCGTGAAAGTGAATCCAAGCGGGGTGCTGATGATGTCCAGTTGAGCGCTGCGTCGTTTCATCGTTTGCCAGGCGTGTGGAAAATTGCGCACCGTTTCAGATAGATCCACCGTGGCCGACACGTCTCCGAGCAAATTACTGGCCGTGCACGTATAGTTCGCTAGTCGCGTGACCGCCAGCTCGCAGCGCGTCGAGAAGACGTCACGACGGCGCGTTGACGCAGGTTCCACGCGCGTCAACATCCGTTCAGTGTCCGCGGCGAACCACGCCACTTGAGGCGCCGGGTCTCCTTCCCCCTCGCAGACGACGTAGACCTGGTCGTCGCCCACCACGACGCTGGCGTTTCTGATAACTGGAGCCACACACTGGAATTTAGCATCATCATCGTCTTTGCCTAGCAGTAAGTTATCCTGTTCCGCCTGCAGCCAGCGCATCTCGCAGTTAAAGTGCAGCCGATTTCCGTCCAGCAAGACGGCCGACTTGAGCCGCGTGAACAGCGGCCGCCATGTTGGTTCCGGCAGGGTTTCGAGGGCGTTGTTTCTCAGGTCCAGTGTGTCCAGTCGAAGCAGAGCGGAGCTGAAGTTTCCCTGGAACTGATCGATGGAGTTGTTGGAGAGATTTAGAACGCGAAGTCGCTCAAACGGCTGCAGTTCGCCGGCCGACACAGCGCGCAGTTTGTTGCCGCTTAGATTCAGCTCTTCGACGTCTGGGAATGTGGAGCCATCGACTGCCGTGCAGCGCGAGATGGCTGAGATGGAAGTGTTACGGAGTGAGATACGGCGCGTTCGTTTCCGCTCCACTCCGGCAGCGCCACGCGGAGATGGAGTCCTACTCCAAGACGTGGAAGACGACCCTCCGCTGCCGCCGCCGCTCCACAGTCCTTCGTTGCTGTCCAGAACGATTTCGTCGTGGTCTCCGTGCGCGAGGAACTCTGCCCCAGTCAACCGGTCATTGGACAGCACGAGACGTCGCAGGCGAAATCCCGCCAACAGATCGGTGTCCAGACTGAGTGCCCGCGTGTTGTTGGCGATGATCATATCCCGCAGACTCTCAGCAACGTGCTGCATTGCCGACTTCCTCAGCTCGTCCAGGCCGCATCCAACCATCACCAGCGTCAGCAGCCGGGCCGAGTGAAACGCCGAGTCCGCCACGTGGTGCAGGGAGGGGTTGTTGATCAGTTCCAGCCGACCAATAGTCAGTCCTCGAAACGCGTCTTCGCCCAGCTCCGTCATCAACGGATTGTCGCTCAGCAGCAGGTACTCGAGCTCGGAGATTCCACGGAACTGGTTGCCGGCCACGTGGCGGATGCGGTTCTGACGCAGATCGAGGCGTCGCAGCTGTGGGACAAAGGAAAAAGTATCCATCATGAGCTCTTCGATGCCGCATCTGACGAGGGACAGTTCTCTGAGCTGGCGCAGCATGGAGAAATTGAACCGGTTCAACACTCGCAGCGGACTCTCAGCAGTTGGCGGCTGGTCTTCGTTCCGACAACGTAGAATCTGCGCGCCACAGATTTCATTCAAAACACATTCATTTTGAACAAGCAATGCACAGGGTGGTCCAAAAAAACTGTACAAAGTTAATGACACCATAATTTTGCAACCGTACGTCATAGAGTCATGTGGTTTTCAGCAAAATGTTCCGAAAAAAATGCTTTACATGACTAAAGTTAGTATTTGAATACAGCAGTTAAATATTCTTTGTTATTGCCGCTGGCAGTTGAACTATGCAAAAACACTATTACCCTCAACACCGCGGTCCATAAAAACATGCCACTTTTATTTTTTCAATAGCTCCGTGAAACATTGGCCAATTTTAATAATTTTTGGTATGCGACATTAAAAAGAAACTTGACGTAAACGTCTGCAGTTTTGGCCACCTCGCCCTAAGGTTGTCGCTACACTACCTTGTGAAATGCAGAAGTCCTATTTTGACCATTGACAACAATGAATTCATACTGGGCAGTGCATGCATCAGCTCAGAAAATTACTGAGACCACAAAATCATTGAAAATCTCTTGCGTCGTCATTTTTAAAAATTCTAAGTTGACAAACTGAAATGATACATCAACAGCGAGTGGGCTGCTTGAGTCATGCAGTTACTGAACGTGCTGTTAATTGGCAAATGGTGTCAACCTCCACCACTTGCGTTTGTGCTGCAGAAAGACACTTTGAGCACATGCTGAAATGAAGATGATGTGATGTGACACGTGTGATTTTTTAAGTGATAATAATTGCTAATTGCGTTTGTCGTTATTCACTTTATGATTTCTGAGCCGACGCATACGC